>WNFI01262232.1_pt1 | contig 39131 bp, 44 predicted proteins | sample 5400471 | NCBI WGS metagenome assembly WNFI01 (sample SAMN13153348, study PRJNA577476) | soil metagenome | isolation source: 100 cm saprolite on Douglas fir-dominated hillslope | place: USA:California | collected 2013-09-17 | reverse complement strand
GAGCCGATGGCTCCAGCCGTCGCTGCATCAGGCGCTGCATCAGCTATCCGCCGAGCGCGTTCGCGAAGTTTGCATTGTGCCAGTTGCGTTCGTTTCCGATCATGTAGAAACACTGGGCGAGATCAACCATGAAGCGCGCGAGGAAGCGCGTGGACTTGGTATGACACAATTTGAGATGAGCGCGGGACTGAACGATTCTCCAAAATTCATACAAGCTCTGGGGCAAATGGTGCAAAATACACTGGTCGAGCAAAGTCATTCAAGAATTCCAATTCACAGCGCCGGGAGAGATTTAGCGGAGCCGCAATACGCGACCGCCGCTGGTTTGGACTAATACAGATATAGATTTAGATCTCAGTCGTCATCATAAGATTGGTGTTACAGGAGGGGACTCATGGCGGAGCCGGAGACCGAGAAGGTCAATCCGAATCCGGAAGCGGCGAAACCCCCGGCTCAGGGAGCGGGGAATGCTACCCGTGCCGATGCCACGAAATATGTGGGCACTCCGGCGGTGGGAACCTCAAAGGCGGCGGCAGCGGCCGGGCTGGCTTCTCCTGGTCCTTCGAACACGGTGGTCGACAAGCAGCGTCGCCGGTTCGTGTGGGTCATGGTCACGGCGTTTCTGACGGCGTGGTTCCTGGCGTTCTTTCGCTTCTTCCTGCCTCGCACTCTTTTCGAACCCAACTCCGTATTCAAGATTGGCTATCCCTCGGAGTTCGCGCTTGGAGTGGACACCAAGTTCCAGCAGAAATTCCGTATCTGGGTTGACCGCACGCCCGACCGCGTCTTCGTGATCTATGCCCGCTGTACGCACCTGGGGTGCACGCCGGACTGGAAACCAAGCGAAAATAAATTCAAGTGTCCTTGCCACGGCAGTGGATATGACAGTGAAGGCATCAACTTCGAAGGACCGGCGCCGCGTCCCATGGACCGCGCGCATATTGAACTCGCGCCCGACGGGCAGATTCTGGTGGACACTTCGAAGCTCTATTCCTGGCCCAAGGGGCAGCCAAGCAAATTCAACGATCCGGGAGCGTTTTTGACCGGAGTGTAAGACTGGTTTATTCGGGACTCATATGGCTGACGAAAACAACGCGAACGGCAAGAACGGGAAGGTGGGGTTGGTCGAACGTGTGACCACTGGGGTCAAAGAGGACATTCAGGCCTTGAAGACCGATATCCCCACCAAAGCCAAAGAGCAGATCGAAGGGCTGAAGGATCCGACTAAGACCCAGGTCTACACGTCAATCTTCCGTCACAAACACGACGACACGCCTCGCAACCGGGCGCTGGGCGTGCTTTCCAATGTGTTTCTGCATTTGCATCCGGCCAAGATCAATCGCGATGCGGTGCGCTACAGCTATACCTGGGGCATGGGCGGCATTACTTTCTATCTGTTCATCATCCTCACGTATACCGGCGTGTTGCTGATGTTTTATTACCATCCGAGCAAGGTGCAGGCGTTTCGCGACGTGCTTTATCTGGAGCACGACGTTCCGTTCGGGAAAATTCTGCGCAACATGCATCGTTGGGCCGCTCACCTGATGGTGATCGGCGTGTGGCTGCACATGTTCCGTGTTTTCTTGACGGGATCGTACAAGAAACCACGCGAGTTCAACTGGAACATTGGCGTACTGCTGCTGGTCTTCACGTTGTTGCTCTCTTTCACCGGGTATCTGTTGCCCGACGATCAGCTCGGATTCTGGGCCGTGACTGTGGGCACAAATATGGCGCGCGCCACGCCGCTGCTGGGGCATGAAGGTCCGTTCGGTTCGATGCTGGGCATGACGCCTTACAACGATGTCCGCTTTGGTCTGCTGGGCGGGTCGATCGTCGACGCCAACGCGCTGCTGCGGTCCTACATCTGGCACTGCATTGGAATTCCGATTGTGGCATCGGTGCTGATGATTGTCCATTTTTGGCGCGTGAGAAAAGATGGCGGAATTTCTGGGCCTGCTCCGGTAATGCTGACGGCCGAAGCCGACAAGCCGCGCAGAGGTCCAAAGGCGGCGGGCGAGTAGACCGTCGAGCTTCGCTCGACACGGACGGCCGAGGGCGGCCGTCCCCACATGGTTCGTGGAGAATCTATGGATTGGCGACAACTTTGGGAGATTTGTTCGGCGCCGGATAACGTGCCGATCGTGGGCCTCATACCGCTGCTAGGTTTCTACATTTATCTGGCGGTGAAGCAAGCCCGTGCCAATGATCAGTTGATCGACCAGTTGGAAGCCGATCCCGCGCTGGCGAAGACCCACCATCGCAAGACATGGCCCTTCAAGCCGGGCTGGCAGTAGGAAGTTCACGTCTGGCCTTTCCTGCTGCGCATCGAATTTCTTGCAGCGATCATCGTCACCATCATTCTGATGGTCTGGTCGATCACGCTGAATGCGCCGCTCGAAGAGCCAGCGAATCCAAACCTGACCATGAATCCGGCGAAGGCTCCATGGTATTTCCTGGGACTGCAGGAGATGCTCGTCTACTTCGATCCTTGGATCGCCGGCGTCGTCATGCCGACCATGATCATTGTCGGGCTCATGGTGATTCCTTACATCGATACCAATCCGTTGGGTAGCGGCTATTACACCTGGAAGCAACGCAAATTTTCCATTTCTACGTTCATGTTTGGTTTTGTGATTTTGTGGGTCGCGATGATCATCATTGGCACGTTTATTCGCGGCCCTGGGTGGCAGTGGTTCTGGCCGGGGCAAACATGGGATCACAACCGGTTGATCTACGAAGTGAACCGCGATCTGCCGGATCTGTTTGGGCTCACGTCGAACATGGCGAAGATAATTTTTGGCGCCATCGTAGTGGGCGGATTTTACCTGGTCGGCGGCGGCGCGGTGTATTCGCTATTCCGTCGAAAAATGCAGAAAGATTTCCAGCGCATGAGCCTACTGCAATTTTCGCTGATGGCGTTTTTGTGGCTGACCATGCTGGCGCTGCCGCTCAAGATGGCGCTGCGGCTTTTGTGGCATATCAAGTATGTGTGGATCACGCCTTGGTTCAATGTGTGAAGAGCGTCGTTGGTCGTTGGCTAAACCAACTGGGTATAAGCAACGTGCGAACGGCAAACGACCAAGGACCAACGACTGGCTTTAACGACTGATTCCGGAGGAAGCGTTGCCTGAAAAACCCATCCCCGAGCAGGACCCGATTACCAGCAAGTCGTACGCCGCTCACTATGTGCTCGCGACGGTCATTCTGATCGCCACATTGTTCTGGGCCCTGTGGGATGAGGCTTGGGGACAGCGCCCGTGGAAGGCCTTTCAGGAACAGTGGAAGGATCGCTACAGCGCCTTCCTGAATACGGCGCGATCAAAATCGGCCTCGTCGGAAAAAGATGTCGAGCAAAATCCTGAGTTTGCCGCACTGAACGCAGCGTGGAAGAAATCCAGCGACGATTCTGCTGCCGCTGCCGCAGAGGCGCGCAGAAAGCTTGACGACGCCAGCGCCCGCCTACTGGCGGTGCAAAGCGTATTCACCGACCGGCGCGCCTATGTGAATGCGCTGACCTACGAACTCGAGACAAGCGACAGCGCCTCCGCAAAAGCCAGCAAGCAGAAAGAGGTTGACTCGTACAAGGCAGAACTAGCAACAGTCGAGTTCCCGGACGGCAGCAAGAAAAAATTCAATTTCCAGCAACTCGAAGAGACTTACAACGATATCCGAAATGAACGTACGAAGTTGAGCCTGGAATTGGGCGACGTGTTGAAGCCGGTGACCGCGGCCCGGGCAAAGATGGATGAGTACATCGCCGACCACATGGTCGACTTGACCCCGGCGCAAATTGACGGACTGAAAAAGAAAACGGCGGATTGGGATCCAACGATCGTGCAGATCAACGTTGCCGACGCCAATATCGTGGATCGGTGCGAATCTTGCCATATGGGTGCCCGCGAACCCCTGAAGATCACTCCCGCAGCTTTCACCAAAAAAGGGGACAAGTCTCCCGACGAATACGCGCGAGCGTTTGCCAGCCACGAGCCGGAGCTGCTGCGCATTCATGACGCCGACAAGTTTGGCTGCTCCACGTGCCATCAGGGCAACGGTCGCGCCACCACCAGCATTGAGAAGGCGCACGGAAATTATGAGCACTGGTTGTGGCCTCTTTATCCCAAGGAAAATTCACAGGCTGGTTGCCAGAGTTGTCATGCCGCCGACATGGTTCTGGCCAGCGGCGACGTGCAGTGGCAGACCATTAACGACGGCAAGGATCTTTTTCGTCAGCGTGGCTGCATGGGATGCCATCGGTATGAAGGCTATGACAAAGAGCCGGAAGATCTGAACTCGGTCGGACAGCAGATCAAGCAGATCGAGACGCAGAAGCGAGACAACATCAAGCAGACCGCCTACTTGATGAAACAGGCCGACGACGCCGAGTCGGGCCGAATTTGAAAGACGTGCGGCTCAAGCTCAACAAGAACTGGATTCCAGTTTGGCTCAAGAAGCCCTCTGATTTTCGTCCGACGACGAAGATGCCCAACTTCCGGCTGACGGACCATCAGATTCAGGCAATCTCGGCATATATCTGGCAATCTGGATTCACTGACAATCTGCCTAAACACAAACCCGGCAATGCCGCTCACGGACAAGAATTATTCGAGAGCCGCGGCTGCCTCGCCTGCCACTCCATCGGTGAAGGCGAGCAGGTGCAGGGTGGCACATTCGCCGCGAACCTCACGCGCGTAGGCGAGAAGGCGAACTACGACTACCTGGTCCGCTGGATCCACAATGCACGGCAGCGTACACGGCCTTATTGTCCATACGAGAAGAAAGATATTGGGCCTGAGGATTACGCGAAGAAGGGTCTTCCCTATCAATTCGATCTCGAGCACAGCCAGTGCCCGAATGATGGCCACGAACTGCAGGTGCAGAACATGACGGTAATGCCGAGCCTGCGCCTGGCTCCGGAAGATGCGGAAGATATTGCGACATATCTGATGAACCAGAAGAAACAGGATCCGTCCTCGTATGCGAACGTGGCATTCATGGACGACCCGGGGCTCAGAGAGGAAGGCAAGAAGTGGGTTCGGCACTACGGTTGTGCCGGATGCCATGAGATTTCGGGCTTCGAAGACGAAGGCCGCATCGGCACAGAACTCACATACGAGGGCAGCAAGCCCATTGAGCGACTCGATTTCGCGCTCTCCACCGAACCTGCGCAGCGCGGCGGCAAGGACTCCGAACCCATCAAAGACAAAGAAGACATAGCCCGGTTGCCGGGTGGTCCAGCTTCCACGCCATGGTACGACCACAAGGGATTTTTCGAACACAAGCTGGCGGAGCCAAACGTCTACGACCAAGGCATGGTCAAAGGCGAAACCGAAGCTCTGCGTATGCCAAACGTGCATCTGACAAAAGAACAGGTGCTCGATCTAACCACGTTCCTTCTGGGCAGTCAGGAAACTTCCCTGCCCTCCAGCTATCAATACAAGCCGGGCGATGCACGACACGATATTCAAGAGGGATGGTGGGTTGTCAAGAAGTACAACTGCATGGGATGCCATCAGTTCATTCCGGGGCAGCGGACAATCCTGATGGGCCTGAAGCAATACCAGGATGTGCAGGAACAGTTGCCTCCTAAGCTGTTGACCGAAGGCGCTCGCGTCGATCCCGAATGGCTGCGCAAGTTCCTGTCGAACCCGGCGTTAAGCACAACCGATACGAATCGGAACGGCGTGAGGCCCTATTTAAAAGTACGCATGCCGACGTTCTCGTTCTCCGACAACGAACTGAGGAAGCTGGTACGCTTCTTCCAGGCGTTGTCGCAGCAGCCGCTGCCCTACATTCCGGAGCAGGTACCTGCGCTAACAGCGAAAGAAAACGACATGGCGAGGAGTCTGTTCTCGAGCACGGCAGCACCTTGCCTGAAATGCCATGCCACCGGCGATCCCGCTCACGACAAGATCGCGACCGCGCCCAACTTTCTTCTGGCGAAAGAACGCCTGAAACCAGATTGGGTGGAGCGGTGGATTACCGATCCCCAGTCGGTGAGTCCCGGCACTGCGATGCCCTCCGGTTTATTCAAGCAACAGAATAATCAGTGGGTATTTGCGGGGCCGACGCCTCCTACCTTCAACGGGTTTACCGGCGATCACCGGAAGCTGCTGACCGATTACATCTTCCAGTTGACGGCGGAGGAGCAGCGGCGAGTCGCATCGTCCATGCCGCGAGCGCGGGCGGCAGTTCAGCCCGCAACTCTTCGCAAGCAGGCAGCAACCAATTCGCATCCTGCAGCGAGCGGCGGCTCGCGGTAAAATTTCTCAAACTTAAAGGAAAGGTCGACATCATGAATAAGAAGACAGGTTGGACCGGAGTTACCGTCAGCACTCTGGCGCTTTGCGCCTTACTGGTGCTGGCAGCTTGCAGCAAGAAAGAAGAGACGCCGGCGGCATCGAGCCCAACGGCAGAGCAGCCGATGGCAGCGGCTCCCATCGATCCGGCAACAGTAGCCTCGGTTAGCGGGACGGTAAAGTTTGACGGAACGGCCCCCAAGGTTTCGAAAATCGACATGAGCCAGGACCCTGGCTGCAAAGGAGCAAACGAAGCAGAAAATATTGTCGTCACTGGCGGCGATCTGGCCAACGTCTTTGTTTACGTGAAAGACGGACTCGGCAGCCGCACCTTCGATACTCCCAAAGACCCCGTCGTGCTCGAACAGCAGGGCTGCAAGTACCATCCGCACGTGCTGGGTGTGATGGCGGGGCAAACGGTGCAGATTAAGAATGCCGATCCTACCACCCATAACATTCACCCCACGCCCAAAGATAACCGCGAATGGAATGAATCGCAGCCACCGCAGGCGCCCGCTATCGAAAAGAACTTCGCCCGCGAAGAAATCATGCTGCCGGTCAAGTGCAACCAGCATCCGTGGATGAAGATGTATGTCAACGTAGTAAAGAGCCCCTTCTACGCGGTCACCGACAAGAGCGGAAAATATGAAATCAAGGGCCTGCCACCGGGCGATTACACCATCGCATTCGTCCACGAAAAACTGGGCGAGCAGGATCAGAAAGTCACCGTCGCACCCAAGGACTCGAAAACCGTGGACGCGAGCTTTAAGGCTGCCGGAGAGTAGCTTCCTTTTGGTAGAATACCGGGTTGGACGGAGCAGCGCGGATCACGCATCCTGCTCCGTCCTCTCAATCCTGTGAATCTTCCCAACCCAAGGGGCAGTATTCTGAAGGCCGTCGCCACACCCTACAACCGCGGGCACCACAGGCTTGCCGTCGTTCTGGCTTGTTGGACGTTTCTGCTGATCATTGCGGGAGCGCTGGTAACCAGCAATGACGCGGGACTGTCGGTCCCGGATTGGCCGACGTCTTTCAGTTCGTGGTACAAGATCCCAAAACTGGTAGGCGGAGTGAAGTTCGAGCACACGCACCGCATGATCGCTCAAGTCGCAGGATTGCTAACGATAGCCTTGGCGGTATGGACATGGCGTTCTGAAAAACGGCGCTGGATGCGGGTTCTGGGCTTCGCCGCTCTTGGAACCGTGATCGCTCAGGGAGTACTCGGCGGCATCACTGTTCTGTTTTACCTGCCTCCCGCAGTCTCGTCCGCGCACGCTGCTCTGGCCCAGACATTTTTTTGTATTGCTGTAGCTGTCGCCCTATTTACCGGAAGAAAGTTGGTGGAGGAGCAGCCACGCGTAGAATTCGACGAGCACCGCCCGAGCTTGTTCACTCTGACGCTGCTTTCGATTTTTACGCTCTACGTGCAACTGACATTAGGCGCAATGTTTCGTCATCACGGTTTAAGCTGGTGGCCGCATGTGCTCAATGCAATCGTCGTTTCCTTTGTTCTGGCATGGACAGCGGTTCGTGCACTGAGTGTCTATTCCCACATCGAAGCGGTTCGTCAGCCTGCCATTCTCATGCTTTCTTTGATGATTGCGCAGCTCTGCCTGGGCTTCACGGCATTTCTAACTCGGGTGGCTTGGGGTAAGAACGCGGTGCAACCGGAACTGCCCATGGTCGTTTCGACCGTCGCCCATGTGGCTGTAGGCGCGCTCTTATTGGCGACAACTGTAATTCTCGCAATACAAGTCTGGAGGCACGCACCCGTAGCCTTCGAAGAGCGATTGCCCCAGGAAAGACTGCCACAGGCACAACGAGACCCATCGACCGCATGAGCATCGCCATTCCACCTCTCGCCCCTGTGCGCGGTCCGTTCGCTTATCCATTTAGCCTGGCACGCGACTATAGCGAACTGATCAAGCTTCGCGTCACCACTTTGGTGGTCATGACCGCGTGGTGCGGATATTACTTTGGCGCAGCGCGCTCGGGCGTGTCATCTCTCTCCTGGGGACTGCTTCATGCGCTGGTGGGTATTGGCTTGATCGCGGGTGGAACGGCCGCCCTCAACGAAGTGATGGAATTCGAAATTGACGCCCGCATGCGGCGCACCGCAAGCCGCCCATTGCCAGCCGGGCGGATGAGCCGCACGCACGCTCTGGTCGCTGGATTGGTGATGTCAATCGGCGGCGCTCTGTATCTCGGTCTGGTTCTGAATCCCCTCACCGGCTTGCTATCACTTGCAACCGGGGCGATGTACCTTGCGGCTTACACTCCACTGAAGAAGATTCATCCCATCTGCACCTTTGTCGGCGCGTTTCCTGGCGCCATGCCCGGAGTGTTGGGATGGACGGCCGCTCGTGGACGCCTCGATTGGGGAGCGCTGGCCATGTTCGCCATCGTTTTCTTCTGGCAGTTTCCTCACTTCTTTTCGATCGCATGGCTTTACCGCGAGGATTATGCGGCGGGTGGAATTCGCATGCTGCCAGTGGTTGAGCAAGATGGCCGATCCACAGCCCGTCAGATCATTGCTTATTCCGTCGCTCTCATTCCCGTGACCTTGGCGCCAACATTCTTGGGGATGTCGGGCAAGATCTATTTTGTGGCAGCCACTGTCATGGGACTGGTACTGCTTTACGTAGGTCAGAGATTGGCCGGACTGCAAGCGCCAATCACTTCGGCAGTCTCTAAGAAACGGGCGCGGCAGTTGCTGCAAGCTACTGTTTTTTATTTACCGTTGTTATTCCTGGTCATGATGCTCGACGTGATGTCGTAAACTGTCTGTATATCTGTTCCGTCTGGAATCCTTGTGGCTTCAAACCTATCCGTAATCGCCGATGCTGGCCTGGAAGTGGATCACTCTTCTGCGGCGTCTGTTATTTCTATACAGAATCTGGCGCATCGCTACGAAAATCGCACAGCGCTGAATGACGTTTCGTTTGATGTACATTCCGCGGAGTTGTTCGGTCTGCTTGGCCCCAATGGCAGTGGAAAGACCACACTCTTCCGAATTCTTTCGACGCTGATGATTCCGACCGCGGGTCGTGCCGTGATCATGGGGCATGACGCCGCTCAAGATCCGGCTCGCGTCCGGCGGCAGATTGGGGTTGTATTTCAGGCACAAAGTTTCGATCCGAAACTGACGGCGTACGAAAACCTGTGGCATCAGGGGCACCTCTACGGGCTGCGTGGAACGGCTTTGAAGGCGCGCGTGCACGAGATTTTATCTCGCGTGGGACTCGCCGACCGTGCCAAAGAGCGGGTTGAGACTTTCTCCGGAGGCATGCAGCGGCGAATCGAATTGGGTAAAGGATTGTTGCATCACCCGGCAGTTCTTCTGCTGGACGAACCGACCACCGGACTCGACCCCGGCGCGCGCCGTGACTTGTGGCAGTATCTGCAGATTCTACGCGACGAGGAACACGTTTCGGTTCTGGTGACAACTCACTTGATGGAAGAGGCCGAGCGCTGTGATCGTCTCGCCATCATGAATGAGGGAAGTCTGGTGGCGCTGGGAACGCCGGCGGAATTGAAGAGCGAAATCGGCGGTGATGTGGTAATGCTCGATGCCACGCACAATGCAGAATCGTTGGCCGAGCGCGTACGATCAAGGTTTTTAGTAGAGGCAGCAGTACTGGGAAATCAGGTGCGCATTGAACGCGACGGCGGACACCGTTTCGTCACCGATGTAGTCGAGGCATTTCCCGGAGAGATTCAGGCAGTATCTGTGAGCAAGCCTGCGCTCGAAGACGTATTTATACGCCGCACCGGGCATAAATTCTGGAGTGAAACGAGTTCGGAAAGCCCGGAAGCAATAAGTCCCAAGAAGAAGAGGAGGTAGCTTGCGATCCATGATTCTTGTTCTATCCGTAGTACTCGGTCTTGTACCGTTGGCGGGTGTCGTATGGATTTTCACCAGCGGGATGATCACACTCAATCCTCCGTCGGCTACCGTGGATGGGCTGTTCATGAGCCTGATCCTGTTGACTCTCTCGGCGTGCTTCCTGCTGAATGCCTACTGGGAGATGCGCGACCACGGATTCCTCGGCTCTCGTGACAAGAAAGAGCCCGCGAAATCTACGGCTGTAAAGGCGAGCTAGCCGAATGGCGACTATAGCGACCCACGCAACCGCGTTAGGCAGACCTGTAGCGCCTTCGTCGGCGGGGGTCATGCTGCCCGCATTTACTCTGTGGTGGCGCGAAATTGTCCGCTTCTATCGCCAGCCTACACGCGTTGTTGGCGTACTTGCTTCGCCGCTGGTCTTCTGGCTCGTCATCGGATCGGGATTCGGTACATCATTCCGCTCGGGTGCCGGACCCGGACAGCAGCATTATCTGGATTATTTTTACCCCGGCGCGATGATCATGATCGTGCTCTTCACGTCCATCTTCACTATGATGTCGGTCATCGAAGATCGCAAGGAAGGTTTTCTTCTCTCGGTGCTCGTGGCTCCGGTGCCGCGTTCCGCGATTGTTCTGGGCAAAGTCCTGGGCGGGACGACGCTATCCGCCGTTCAAGGCATGATCTTTCTTGTTTTTGCTCCCTTCGCCGGCATACATATCGAACCGCTTCAAGTGGCGCTGGTGGCAGTGGTCGTATTTCTGGTTTCGTTCGCGCTTACCGCCCTCGGATTTGCCATTGCATGGCCCATGGATTCATCACAGGCCTTTCATGGCATCGTAAATTTATTTTTGATCCCGCTCTGGTTGCTCTCGGGCGCGCTGTTCCCGCTCTCCGGCGCCTCGGGCTGGATTCGTGGCATCATGCGTCTCAATCCCCTGACCTATGGAGTTGATGCTCTGCGCGGCCTTTTGTATCCCGGTGCGGAGACAAGCTTTCCTCTCCCCTCAGCGATGGCGACACTGCTTCTGTTTTCGCTGGTCATGTTCGGAATCGCGCTTTTAATGGCTAATCGCCGCACCACGAGACCCGCCGCGTGATTGCCGCTTGCGGTGCCAACGGTTCCCCAAAATTAGACCGCCAAATCAACACAGAGCACACAATGGCAGAGAAAAGAAAATCAGTATCAATAGCTGCATTACAGACTAGGCTCGGCTTTTTTTCTTCTGAGTCTCTGTGACTTTTGCGATGAATTAATTTTCATGTCTGCCTTGAGACTAAAGATCGACGTATCCGGCACAATCGGCGACTCCGCTTGGCGCGAAATTCACCAGTTCGACCAGATTCAGTCCGCCGACTTCGGACCGCAGTTCGGAAGCGGTGGACGCTGCAACCATCCACCCGATGCACCCCACGCCAAAGGCGAGTGGATCGGAGCCGAAATCCGCCTTCAGACGCCGCTTCTGGCCCAATACGCCATGTCGCACTATCTGGAGCAGGAGCGCGTCCTCGACGCCGACGTGGAGGATAACTGAATAACCTCGCGCGCTCAGGACAGCGTCGCTAAAAAGATTTCTCTGTGTCTCCGTGACTCTGTGGTGAAATAGCTCTCTTATGTCGGTTGATCCGATCGTTGATTCTGTTCCGGCGAATCTCGTCGGGAAGCGCAGCATATCCCGCACGCAGAAGATTCTATTCTTTGCTACTGGCTGGCTGATCGTGCTAATGCCGTTTTTGTTCTGGTGGAATACCTGGTTCGGGCGTCATCTTTCCGACCAGCAATTGACCGAATATCTGCACGACGACAAGAAGCCGCGACACATTCAGCACGCGCTCGTACAACTGGGTGAGCGCATGTCGCACAACGACGCAGCGGCGAAACAATGGTATCCCGATCTGGTGCGGTTAGCAGGCGGCCCCGTCGACGAAGTACGCAACACCGACGCCTGGGTCATGGGGCAAGATACCTCAGGTACCGGCTTTCACGACACGCTGTTGAAGTTGCTCTCGGATTCTTCTCCGATGGTGCGCGGCAATGCCGCGTTGTCGCTTGTGCGATTCAACGACGCCTCGGGACGCGCCCAGATCGTTGCCTTGCTCCAACCAGTCCAGATCGCCGCTCCAGTAGCCGGGCGCATTGTGGATGCCGACCGTCCCGGCACGGCCATTCATCAGGGAGGATTGCTGGTCAAGCTCGCACCGGGAGATTCTTCGCAACAGGCAGTCGAGATTCGCTCCTCGATCCCCGGGCGCATCCGCTCGGTCGCCCAGACAGGAGCAACCGTAGCTACGGGTGCGGAGATCGCCGTGGTAACTCCATCGACCGATCAAATCTGGGAGGCTTTGCGAGCGCTATATCTCATCGGCCAGATGGACGACATCCCCGCGATTCGTCCCTACGAGCGAGAGTTACCTGACATTTCGAATGACGTTAGGCAGCAGGCAGTGGAGACCGAAAAAGCCATCCGGACCCGGGCTGGCGCGTAATCCAAGATGAGTTCTAAAGGAAGGTAAAGCAGGTCTCTCCCCTGCGCTCGCATTCGCTCGCTCCGGTCGAGATGACAGAGTTAGTGAAGCGCGAGCAGAGCAGTACAGTTCACTGCGGCTTGCGTGCCATCCTCATCTTCCCCATCGCGAACGTGAAATTCACAGCAAAGATGGCCGGGGAAAACAGCATCACCAGAAACGAAAGATTTAACGCGAGCATTGTCGCTAATTTCAAATGAGGCGCAACCGACTGGCCCGTGGACCGCTGCCCAAAGACATATCCCCACGCACAAAATGAGATCCAGAATCCCAAAACCCCGCTGACCATAACCCAAAAATGCCAGCCAGCCGCTCGCAGATTCATAGGGAACGCGGCGTACGCCGCAGCAAATAGTCCAGAAAACGCCGCCATGACGAAAAATACTTTGTCGGGGGACAGGACAAAATAAGTGTCGCCCATACCGAGGTCAATGCCGCTGCCAGGTGCCAGAATTTTGGAAGGAAGAGCAAGCAGCGCCAAGCCGACACCAGTGATGGAGAACCACAAAGCAGGGCGCTGCATAAGACTTGAGCTGATCTGAGCTGCGAGCGGACGGCTGAGAACTGAACAGTTAGAATCTAAATTGCCATCGGCCCGACTTCTTTTTCCACCTCGACCGTGTCGACCATCGCAATCGCATCCCACGGGCATCCGTCTAGGAAGCACCCATCTGGCCCTTTGCTGAGGCACTTCTTGCAGCCGATGCACAGGATGGGATCGACCGCGATGCGGCCAAAGGGCGTACTGTCCTCATCTGGCACCCAGAACATGCAGTCTTCTACTGGACAGTATTCCACACAGGCCGGCGAGCCGGCGCATCCGGTACAGCACTCGGTGATCACGGCCAACTCTTTGGGCTTTTTCTTGCGCGGCGTAGCAAGGCCCTTGGACTTGGGCTCAAATTTTAGCTCGTCGGGAACCATCCCCACGGCTCTGGTGGCACCGGGTGCAGGAGGCATCGCGGGAATTATACCGCGAAATGCCCCCGTCGCGGACTTACTTCCTGCCGATAGATCTACACCTCCACTTGCCAGTTTCGTGTGTCTGCCTGATTGGCCGCACCGAAACGAAACTCCGACCCTGATTTGTGATACTCGACACCGACTCTACAGCGTCAGTTCTGCTATATTGAACCCCTGCAAAGGAGCATCCCCATGGCAGGAAAGAGTTTGAACCGGGTTCAATTGATCGGCAACCTCGGAAAAGATCCTGAGGTAAAATACACGCCCAGCGGCACACCCGTCGCCAAGCTGACCATCGCCACCAACGAGCGCTTCAAGGACAAGAGCGGCGAGTGGCAGGACCGCACCGAGTGGCACAACGTCGTACTCTGGCAACGCCTGGCGGAGATCGCGGGAGAATATCTGAAAAAGGGTGGCAAAGTCTTCATTGAAGGCCGCCTACAAACCCGTTCGTGGGACGACAAGACCTCCGGCCAAAAGAAATATATGACCGAAGTGGTGGCTAGCGACATTATTCTGCTCGGCGGACGCGGCGAAGGCAGCGGTGGAGACTTCGCCGGCAGCTCGCGCGGAGCATCTTCTTCCGGCAGCGGCAACAACTTCGACCAGCGTAGTCCTGAGCCAGAGCCAGCGGGATCGGGGCCGATCACGGATGAGGACATTCCGTTCTAAGGCAGTAGAACGGCAGATAGAATGAGCAGCGGGAGCAACCCATGACTGAACTAGCCGGCAAACAATGCGTCCCCTGCCGTGGCGGAGTCCCGCCGCTCAAAGGGAAAGAACTGCAAGAGATTCACGCCAGCGTGCCGCTCTGGACAGTCGTGGATGAACATCACCTTACACGAGAGTACAAGTTTCCCGATTTCAAGCAGGCTCTTGATTTCGTAAACCAAGTCGGCGCGTTAGCAGAGGAACAAGGTCATCATCCGGACATCTTTCTAGCGTGGGGCAAGGCCGCGGTCACGATGTGGACACACAAGATCGACGGCCTGACCGAAAGCGACTTCATTATGGCCGCCAAGATTGACCGCATCCACGGCGCGTAGAATCAGTCGCGGATTTCATGCTTTCGGCTTGCAGTTGCGCAGCCGATTCAGGGCTCTGGCCTCAAGCCTTGGTGTCCCCGCTGCCTTCTCCCGCTTGAATCGCCCAGGGCAGCTCGCGTTGTGCTTCAGATGAGGCTACCCGCTCACATTCCCTGTTCAGGGCTTCGACAAAGGCGAGCGTCCCGCGTTCGATGGCAGGCCCAAGCGCGAAACCGAAGGTCCGGGATGCAGCCCCCACAAATTCTCCGCGCATGTGAATTTCCGTTGCATGATCGGAGGCTGCGCGAAATGTTAGTCGGGTTTCGAGAGTAATTCCAAAAAAATGACTGATGTAGGCTATGCGACGGTGAGGTTCAAAGTGCAAAAGCACTTGATCGGAAGCGGTAGGAATGACGCCGCCACTCCGGATGCGCATGCGGCTTCCCTCTTCCCATGGCTTCCCCACCACCCACTGGACATCGGTGACCACTGTGCAGCGTCGCCAGGCATCTGTGTCGGTATAGACAGAAAAGACGGTTGCGAGAGGAGAATTAACCGTGACCCGGATCTCAAAGCAGCCCATGGCGGTGGCACTCGAAACGGGGAAACGAATGCGGCAGGGCGCGCTCGTTCAAAGCAGTGTAGGACAAAAAGCACGGGAGGGCAAACAGGAATCGAAGGGAAATACGAAGTGCTATGTTTCCACCGCTCCCTTTGAGACGGCTTCGCATTCTTTCTTGAGTTCCCCGAAGAATTCCTTTGTAGTTTTCTCGATTGCCGGTTCCACCGCAAAACCAAGAAAGTGCGAAGCGACTCCGACCACCTGCATGCCGACATGAATTGCTGTCTGGTGGTTGGAGAGGGGAGCGAATGTGACACGCGTTTCGCAGGTCATGCCAAAGACATGGCTGATGAAGGCAACATGGCGGTTGGACTCGAAATGCTGCAGCACCTGATCGACTGTGCTGTGGATCGGCACACGAGTTTCCACCTGCAAACGGCTACCCTCTTCCCAAGGCGTTCCTTGCACCCAGCGAATGTCGCCGAAAATGCTACGGTTGCGCCAGCGGTCGGTGTCGATATAGATGGCGAAGACGGTTTCCAGGGGGCAATTGATTAAGACATTAAATTCGAAAGACCGCATCTAGCCTACTGCAAATCGGAAGGATGATGCGGAGCGCAACGCCCAACACGCCCGCGAAATTGGAGTGTACTACGAGACTGCGGCGTTCTTGTCACGCTGAGCAGCCCGCAGCGCAAGGGCCAGCATAGACGCAGGAAGGAGCATCAGCAAACCAGTGCCGGGTTGCAACAGAGTCGTGGAAAAGACCCATACTGTCGATCCTCCCGCGTGCGCGAGCATGGCACAGGTGGCGGCCATCCACACAGATTTGCTAACGCCGAGAACGCCGTAACCGGCGGAAATCGTCAGATACCCAAATAGGATTCCGAGTCGCAAGCGATTGTCCTTTTGACCCGCCCACCGCGCTGAGATCAGGGGCCCTACCAGCGCTCCAATTCCGCGCCCACCCAGAAGTATGCTCATTCCGAGCATAGCTCCGCCCGCGGAATTGATGCCGTGCCCATGTACGGCAAACTCGTGGGCACCCATCACTGTGAAAATAACCCAGCTAGGCCCCACCATGAGCTCTCCAGCCTTGGCGAAGACCGTGGGTAGCAGGGTGCGATGATTGCGGATATAACGAATGCCTTCCATCACCGGCGAGAAGTCGACAAGATCACGGAAGCAGAGCGAAGCGGCTGCATCTGTGTGCGGCTCTTTGAAGTGCATGCCCCCGATCAGTACCGCCGACGTCAGAAAGGAGAGCGAGTTCAGAATGAAAACGGTATCTCGTCCGAAGAAGGCCGCAACAACACCGCCGACGGCCGCTCCAATCAATAGATTTACGGACCATGTCGCCGAAGAGAGTGTGTTTGCGACTAGCACTTCGCTTTCGTCGGTAATGTTCGGAATCACGGAGCTGCGTGCGGGCTCAAAGAACGCCGCCATCGTAGTTTCCGCCAGCAGCAGCGGATAGACCAGCCACACCGTGGACTTGGAACGGACAAAAAGCATCGCCAACACGACGACGAAGCGGATCAAATCGGCCGCAATCATCACGTGCTTGCGCTTGAGTCGATCATTGACAACGCCGGCGGTGGGTCCGGCCAGCGTCTGCGGTAACACTTGCAGGACCAACGCCAGTGCTACCGAACCGGCGTGTCCAGTCAATTGCAGAAGCAGAGTGTAGATGGAGAGGGTATAGAACCAGTCGCCGATCTCACTGACAATTTGGGCCAGCCATAGTCGGCGGAAGTTGCGGTTCGCGCGAATTAATCGCGCGTAGGAAGTAAGCGATATGGTGGGCGCGAGTTGCTCAGGTCGGTGGTCCATGGCGAGCGTCTGATTTTCTTCGGACATCCCACCACGCTACGAACGCAGCTTGCGTTTCAGATCGTCGGCGATTTGCTTGCCGTGAAAGCGGCCATTTTCGATGAAGATTTCGTTGGTGCGAGATCCGGCCACGATCACGCCTGCTACATAGACTCCGGGCACATTGCTCTCCAGCGACACCGGATCGCAGACTGGGCGACATTGCTGATCCGAGAGTTCAATCCCCATGCTGCGCAGAAAATCGTAGTCGGGATGGTAGCCAATCAGCGCGAGCACAAAATCATTCTTCAGCCGGATCGGCCCACGAGGCGTGTTCACCACCACGTGGTCTATGCCGATCTCTTGCACTGAACTGTTGAAGTACGCCTCGATGTCGCCGTTCTTAATGCGGTTTTCGATATCCGGCTTGATCCAGTATTTAACGTGATGATGAACCTGTGCGTCCCGATGAACCAGCGTAACCCGCGCGCCGTGACGCCACAAATCGAGCGCGGCAATGGCCGCAGAATTCTTTCCCCCAATTACCAGCACGTCGGTGCCGTAATAAGGATGAGGCTCGCGATAATAATGCGACACCTTCGACAGTTCCTCCCCCGGAATGGTCAACTGATTGGCAAGGTCATAATAGCCCGTCGAAACGATCACCTTTCCCGTGTGGTAGTCGTGCGGCCGACCCGCACGGTCGGTCGCCGTGATGCTGAAGTTTCCGTCCTCGCCGACCACCGTTTTGACCCACTCATACTGCCGCAGATCCAGGTGATAGTACTCCGAGACTTTGCGGTAATACTCCAGCGCTTCCTCTCGCGTCGGCTTCTGCTGCGCCGTAGTGAACGGGATGTCGCCAATTTCCAGCAGCTCCGGTGTGGTAAAGAACACCATGTTCGCAGGATAGTGAAACAGCGAATTCACCAGGCATCCCTTGTCGACAACAATGACCTTGAGCCCGATCTTCTGCGCCTCAATTGCACACGCCAGCCCCGTCGGGCCCGCCCCAATCGCCCGAATGTGCAACCCTTTGCATCTTGACTTGCCGGAACAGCGAGAATACAGTTCTCCCGTATTTCCTCCCCTGGATATTTCCACTTGCCGAATAAACCTGTGCCTTGGGCCATACGTCACGATTGCGTCTGTCCCGCGACGTCGTAAGCTCAGGGAAACCACAACCGACTCCAAGTGCTGAGTTAAAACTTCAGGGAGGATACAGTGCAAAAAGACACTAGGAATTCGAAACAGCCCCGGGCAGCGGCCCGGATCAGCAGCACACTCGACAAACACCTGGCTACGTATATGACGGTCGCTGCGGCAACCGGAGTGGGCGTTCTTGCGCTCGCCCAGCCATCCGAAGCCGAGATCGTGTACACCGCTACCAATCAGAGTTTGAATGTCCGCAACGCCGTCACAGTTGACTTCAATAACGATGGCGTCACCGACCTGAGGTTCAGTGAAATATCAGGGGGGTACGGCGCCATCCTATGGGCCACTGCTTCGGGCCCAAATCGCTTCATGAGCGCCGCTTATCCCCGCAATTCGGTGCTGCCTTGGGGTAAGCGTATAGGCCCCAAAGCGTCATTTGCCTCGCACTTCGTTGCCCTGGAAGGCGCCAATTATCACTTCGGATCCTGTGTTTCGTACGGCGGCAACTGGGTGAACAAGAGGGGATTTTATCTCGGCGTTCAGTTTTCAATTGGGAGCGAGATCCACTATGGATGGGTGCGGCTGACAATTACTGGACCGTGCACAACTGGTAAGGAACTAATGACCGGCTACGCATACGAAACGATCCCCAATAAGCCGATCATTGCGGGAAAAACATCCGGCTTCGCTGTCTCTAACGCGGGCGATCCAGATCAAGTCCTGACTCCGTTTCATCAACGCGCTAGTTTGGGAGCGCTGGCATTGGGCGCCAACGGATTGGACATATGGCGCCGTGAAGAAGAGGCCGCATAGCCGCATTCTCAAGGGCTCTGTTCCTCGATTACTCAAAACGTTTGGATGGTGTCGGGCGCCCGTTCGGGCGCCCGATTGCTATAATTCAAGGTTCTCCTCATCAGTCCGCTCAACTCAGGAGCGCTTCATGTCTACGCTCGCAGAACCCTCCGTGCAGACCCGCACCGAATCCGACAGCATGGGGCAGATTGAAGTTCCCGCGAATGTCTACTGGGGAGCACAGACGCAGCGGTCACTGCTCCACTTCAACATTGGCCGCGACACCATGCCGCCGGAGCTGATCCGCGCCTTCGGCATTCTGAAAAAAGCCTGCGCTCTGGTGAATCAGGATCTGGGCAAGCTCCCGGCAGATAAAGCGACGCTGATCGTGCAGGCCGCCGACGAAGTCATCTCCGGCAAACTCAACGACCAGTTCCCCTTGCGCATATGGCAGACCGGCAGCGGTACGCAGACCAACATGAACGTGAACGAAGTCATCTCCAACCGCGCCATCGAAATCGCGCGAGGGGAACTGGGATCGAAGAAGCCGATCCATCCCAACGATCACGTCAACATGTCGCAATCATCGAATGACACGTTCCCGACGGCTATGCACATCGCAGCCGCCGAGCGGGTAAAGAACGCGCTGATCCCCGCCGTCGAAACGGTGCGAGATGCGATCTCCGCCAAGGCAAAGGCGTTCGAGAACATCGTGAAGATTGGTCGCACGCACCTGCAAGACGCTGTGCCGTTAACCGTAGGGCAGGAATTCAGCGGATGGGCAAGCCTTCTCGACCGCGACATCAAGCGGCTGGAGCAAGTTCTCGACGGCCTCTACGATCTTGCCATCGGCGGAACCGCCGTCGGAACCGGGCTAAATGCGCATCCAGAATTCGCGGAGCGCACCGCGAAAAAGATCGCAGAACTCACCGGCCTTCCCTTCCGCTCCCATCCCAACAAGTTCGCCGCGCTCTCCGCCCACGACGAACTGGTCTTCGCCCAGGGCGCGATGGAAACTCTGGCCGCATCGTTCATGAAGATCTCAAACGACATCCGCTGGCTAGCCTCCGGCCCACGCTGCGGCCTCGGCGAGTTATCGATTCCAGAAAACGAGCCGGGATCGTCGATCATGCCGGGCAAGGTCAATCCCACGCAGTGTGAAGCCATGACCATGGTCTGCGTGCAGGTTCACGGCGCAACTGCCGCCGTAGGATTCGCCGGCTCACAAGGCAACTTCGAGCTCAACGTCTTCAAGCCCGTCATCATTTACAACTTCCTGCACTCCGTCACGCTCATCACCGACGCCTGCCACGGCTATGTCGACTATATGATCAACGGCATCGAAGTCGATCGCGAAAAAGTAGACTGGTACGTGAAGAACTCGCTCATGCTGGTGACCGCACTTGCGCCGAAAGTCGGATACGATAAAGCCGCCCAGATCGCCCACACGGCGCATGTGGAGCACACCAACCTGCGCGAAGCCGCCCTGAAACTAAAACACCTGACCGGCGAAGAGTTCGATGAATTGATGAAACCCGAAAAGATGACCCGGCCATAGCCACCTTACCCTTCCGCTGCGGCCTTGTAGTCGTCCGGCGCAAACGACGATTGTGGTTTCTTTTTCGGCGTAGTCGTGATCACGATCACGCTAACCAGCACCAGCAACGTTCCAGCGGCTGTGCGCGTACCAAGCGGCTCCCCGCCCAGAAAGTATCCCACCAGAACCGCCACCACCGGATTAACGTAGGCGTAAGTTCCGACCTTGGTCGGAGAAAAAGAAAGACGCCGCCAGCCAGCATTTGCGCACCTGAGCTCATAACTTTCGATTTAGGCTGGGGTAATCTACGGCTCAGCACGGAAGCCGCCGACCAACTCACCGCTGCTACGATCAGGGCAGCCGCGCCCGCGGCATTAATCGGCGCTTCCCCGAAGCTTACGGAGTGGATCATTAGCACGCCTACACCCGCCAGTCCAACCAGCAGAGCGAATGCTAGCCGCATCGTCAATCGCTGCGTTCGCAGAAAAAGAATTTCACTGATCGCCATGAACGCCGGAATAGTGGCCAATATCACGGCGGCAATGCCAGACGGCACGCGCATCTCGGCCCAGAACAGCAACCCGTAATCGCAAACGAAAATCAACGTAGCGAGAACAGCGGCAGATTTCCACTCGCGGAGCGAAGGCGAAGGCGTGCCTTTTGCCCGCATCCATGCATAGAGAACAACGCCGGCGGAAAAAAAGCGCATCCCTGCCAGCAGCAGAGGCGGAACTTCGCGCACGCCTACGCGAATCGCCAAAAACGTCGAGCCCCACACAAAATAAATGACGGAGAAGGCCAGCAGCACCTTCCAGGCTCGCGGTTTGGACGTTTCTTCCATTCGCAGTCGGGCTCCTCGCAGGAATGGCTTAGCGCCATTCCAAAGGCGATTAGATTCCGCGAACATGGTTGAGACCCGCAATTCGCGTATAAAAAGATTTTATCGAGATATAAAACTTCGAGAGTTCGGTCCGTGCGGCGGGAACGAAAATTACTTCTTCAACAAGCTGGTATGGCTGGCCACGCACTCCCACTTGCCGTCTTCCAGAATCCATGTGTCGGTGAATCGTCCCACGTGGTCGTAGGATTTACCTTGATACGAACCTTGGGCGTGGTATGTGCCGGTGACGACCGCGGCCTCGCCGAAGAAATTCATCTTCACATCTTGAATGGTCAGAGCGGTGGGCTTGAAAAGCGGATCCTTGATGTCGGCCAGAAACTTCTGCTTGTTGCTGACCTCGCCGTCCCACTCCGTGTTTACGAATCGGCTCGAGACCAGCGCATCGAGCGCCGATGAATCGCGATTGACCTGCGCTTCGTTCCACAGCCTTTCCAGGACGAGCAGTTTGCTCTCCCGCGGATCGGCTTGTTGAGCGGCCGATACGGCTGAGCTCAACGCTATTAAGAGAAAGCAGCAGATGGTGCGGATCATGGTCGTACACGCCCGCCGGCATCCCCACGTGGGGCGGACGTTGCAAAAACATACCAGCCAGCCCGCTTTACGTGCTACGAAATACACGCCGGAGATATTACTAATGTCACGGAATCGGTCTTCAAAATGCCCAGCGCAGCAACGTCGCTCCGACCGTGAAGCCCGCCCCCACCGAGGCCAGCATGACCAAGCTTCCCTTCTTCAGCTTGCCTTGTTCCATGGCGGTGTTCATGGCGAGTGGGATCGTACCCGCCGTGGTGTTGCCGTAACGCTCGATATTCACGACGACAGCATCAGGCCGAAGTCCAAGCCGATCCGCAGTGGCATTGATAATGCGCAGGTTGGCCTGATGTGGAATAAATGCGTCAATATCAGTTCCCTTTAGCCCGTTCCGCGCCAACAGTTTCTCGCAAGCTTCCGTCTGTTTGCGGACCGCGAACTTGAAAACCTGTTGCCCGTCCTGGTGGACGTAGTGCATCTTTTTCTCAAGCGTTTCCTTGCTCGACGGATTCAAGCTTCCGCCTCCGGGCATATAAAGAAACGCCCCACCAGAACCATCAACTTCGTGCACAAAGTCGATCAGACCGACGGAGTCGTCCTCAGCTGGCTCCAGAATCGCAGCTCCGGCGCCATCGCCAAAAATCACGCAGGTCGCCCGATCGGTGTAGTCGATAATCGAAGACATCACATCAGATCCGATCACCAGCACACGCTTGTGCGCCCCGCTGGCGACGAACTGCGCCCCCACCTGTAACGAATACAGGAATGCTGAGCACGCCGCCGAGAGATCGAATCCCCAGGCGCCCTTGGCCCCCAGCTTGTTCTGCACGATGCATGCCGTCGAGGGAAAAAACATGTCCGGCGTCACAGTGCCCACAATGATCGCGTCAATGTCCGTTGGAGCCATTCCGCGTTGCGCCAGCGCTATCTTGGCTGCTGCAACAGCCAGGTCGCTGGTAGCCACACCTTTATCCACCACGTGCCGCTCGCGTATCCCGACTCGCGACATGATCCAGTCGTTGGTGGTGTCGACCATCTTTTCGAGGTCGGCATTGGTGAGAAGACGTGGCGGCACATACGTGCCCAGAGCGCTGATCTTGGCGCGGATCGGTTTGGTCAATGAGGTCTCCGTTTACCGGACATCGCATCCACAGACAAACTCGCCATGGACAAACTAGTTATTCTCAACGATGTAGGCCAGAAAGTCTAACCGGATTCCTGTTTAGAGCAGCAAAATTTAAGGTTCGAAAAAGGGGGTTCGAAGAAACGACGGGTCTCCGCACCTTCACGCGCATCTTCACGCGCATCCACGGGGAAGATCGTGGGAGATACTTCCCAGGCGCATTATTCCTGGACCGGAATATGGCAAGATCGGAACGGCCAGAAACTTACGGGTTCCGATCTAGGCAGCAGTCGCGCGCGCTCTTTCGTGTTCCATCCATTCGCGGATGAAATTCGGGCAGTCGATCAGTCCGAACTCGCAGTTGTCTCCTTCCATCAAGTAGAAAATGGAATCGCGGTCCAACTCCTCCAGGTTCCTAAGGCTCAGAAGCGGCCACAGCCCACATTCGCTTGCCGATTGCACAGCTTGGCCGAGGTACGACAGGTGTCCTTGGAACAACCGCCCGGAGACGCGAATGGTAACTGAGGGGCTCAAAACCTTTGCAGCCGCATTATGACTTTTCATTTTTCCTCGTAAACCGTTTCCATAATTGGCTCAGTGATCTTTACCAAGCCTCACTTCTTCTTGATGCTCGAAAAATGATTTATTGCGAAAAAAGTTGTAAAGGAGGTGTAAAGATTTTTTGGCGGAGGATTCAGAACAGCAATAACATTTACGAGATACTCTAAAACAATTAAGTCAGGCACCGGCGACTCACTGCACACGAAAGAGCCCGTTACCGTTGCTTCCTTCCGGACCTGGCGGGGTTGGCGGGAAAACGTCGCGTAAGACCGATGCCTGACCTGAACCATTCTAGCATTCTGAAATTTGTGGTTGCTTTCGCCACCGGCCTTTTGTCGCCTTAGCCAGCCGAAGCAACCCTTCACCTGCAAAAAGACATGTGACTTTCGGTGCAAGAACTTCACGGCCAGCCCTTCCTTTCTTGTAGCCTTTGTCGAACAATGGGAACTGAACGATAGAATCTACGTCGGATGGTCTTGCGCCGGTCGGACCACCTTCAACGCATGTCCTCGCCAACTCCAAAATTCGTTCCGATTCCTCTCGCCAAGGCCATCGATCATTACTTCCATCTAGCCTTGTATCTCCTTGTTTGTACTGGCTTTGCTACATTGACCAGTACCGGCGGGCTTGAGCTTGCCACGATCATTCTGGTGGTTATGGCCCTCGCGGCGAAGGGATACCTATTGGCCAAGCGCCGCCAGATCGTCATCTCAGAGCGCTGGACCACTCCCCTTACGATTTTGTACTTCGTCTTTTTCGCCCTCGACTACTTTGCGCTATCACGTAGCTTTCTACCTGCCACAGTGCATCTGGCGCTCTTTGGCGTTGTGGTCCGCATGTTTTCGCTGCGCCGCGAACGCGACTATGTCATGCTGGCTATCCTCGCCTTCCTCATGGTCCTGTCTGCGGCTGTCTTGACCGTCGACAGCGTCTTCCTGTTCTGGTTCGCAGCCTTCATGCTGATGGCTGTGGCGACGTTTGTATTGATGGAGATGCGGCGCTCCGGCCACGCTGCCAGCATTCAGGCACAGCATTCGCGCGATCAACAGGAACACCGGCATTTAGCCTTCTCGCTGATAAAGATGGCTCCGGCTCTCATGTTGATGATCCTGATCGCCGCCGCAGCCGTGTTTTTCCTTCTGCCCCGCATGTCGGCTGGCTATCTCGGCGGATATTCTTATGGCACCGACTTATCCTCCGGCTTCAGCGACCGGGTCGAACTGGGGCAGATCGGCCAGATTCAGCAGTCGACCGTAGTCGTCATGCACGTCCAGATCGACGGAGACACTGTCGGGCGTTATGATTTGCGTTGGCGAGGCATCTCTCTCTCCGAGTTCGACGGACACACCTGGTCCAATTCCAGGGAGGAATTCATCCTCCAGCGCCTACCCGATAACAGCTTTTCAGTGCCACGACTTGGAGGCGAAACCTTAACCTCTTACGTCACTCGCAGTCTCGCCCGCGAACAAATCATTCACTACCGTGTGCTGATGGAGCCCATCGGAACGAACGTATTTTTCCTCGCTCCTTGGGCGCGCACCGTAAGCGGTGAATATCGCCTTGTAGCAGCCGATTCAGGCGCAGCTGTCTACAATCGCGATATCCAGCATCCCATAAGCCGCTACGAAGCCGAGTCCGACATCGCCACGGCGGCTCCAACCGAGCTTCGCGCCGCCGGACAAAACTATCAACCGCAGCTTGCGGCGACTTACTTACGGCTTCCTGCCGTCGACCCGCGCGTCAATCAACTGGCATCGCAGATTACCGCCTCAGCTCACAATAATTTCGACAAGGCCGCTGCGCTCGAAAACTATCTCAAGACACGTTATGGCTACACGCTGCAACTGCCCAAAGTCGCCGTAAAAGATCCTATCGCCAATTTCCTGTTTGAACGCAAGCAAGGTCACTGCGAATATTTCGCCTCCTCCATGGCAGTCATGCTGCGCACTCTTGGAATACCTTCCCGCGTGGTCAACGGATTCCGCAGCGACGAATTCAACGACCTTACCGGTAACTACGTCGTCCGCGCCAAAGACGCCCACGCCTGGGTCGAGGCCTATTTCCCCGGCTACGGGTGGCAGACCTTCGATCCCACTCCTGCTGGCAACTCCGGCACGCCTCAGGGATGGAGTCGCCCGCGGATTGTGGGAATCTGCGCGCACATGGGCGCGCACTCATTACGATTCCATGCTGAAATGGGCCCGCCATGGCCAGGATCGCGTGGAGCACTCGCCCACAAAGTGGGCGATCGTTGGCTTGGCGATTGCACTTGCGTTCGTGCTCATGGCGAACCTAGGCAGGATCGCCCGCATTCTCCATGAGCTGTGGTTGGGAGCGCGCGCGAAGCACTCACCCGAACAGGCCGCCGCCATGTGGTACGCCCGCATGCTGCGATCGCTGGCCCGTCGCGGAGTCCAGAAACCTCCGGCGCAAACCCCACAAGAATTCCTGGATAAAATCGACGACCAACGCCTTCGCGAACCGGTGGCTCGTTTCACCCAAGTCTACGAGTCCGCCCGCTTTGGCAATTCAACCGAGGATGCGCAACGACTGCCGGGCCTGTGTGAAGAAGTAGAACTAGCTTCCAGGAAGTAAATCTCCGCCGTGTAAGAGCGGCACTTCAGCGCCGCGAAAAGCGGCTTATGAATAGTGCTTCAGCCCCTAGTGGATCTCTGCCAGCGAGTGCTCCAGCGCGCCACGCTTCGGAACCGGCATCGCTCCGCTTTCGCTGGCGACCCACGCTCCGACCAGGTTGGCTACTTCATTCATCAGACCGAGCGACGCGCCATGCAGATACTCGTGCACCAAGCCTGCGGTGAAGGCGTCTCCAGAGCCCACGGTGTCGATAACCGGAACCCGGAATCCCGGATGCTCACTGCACCCCCCGGGGTTGACCAGCAGACTGCCCCGCCCGCCGCGCGTAATGCATACCAGCTTCAAGTCGTAGGCCGCAAGCAGATGCCGTGCCGACGTGGGCTCATCCTTATGCAGGAAGCCGAGCAGGCTCATGACTCGTGGCAACTCCTCATCATTCAGCTTGACCACGTCCGCCAGTTCCATCGACTCGGCCAGAACTTCCCGTGAATAATACGATTGCCGCAGGTTGACATCGAATACTCGCACTGCGTCCGGCCGGGCAGCGGGCACAAACCGAAGAATTGTCGCCCGACTCTCCACCGATCGCTGTGCCAGCGATCCAAAGCAAACCGCATCAACCCGTTCTGCCAGCCTCTGCCACCCTGACGTCCACTCTAAAAAATCCCATGCTACCGGCTGCGCAATCTCAAATTGTGCCTGCCCATTCCCGTCTACTTCAACCTTCACTATTCCGGTCGGATGTAGCCCATCGGTCTGCACCTGCTCGATGTCCAGCCCCAACTCCTCCATCCGGCGTAGAGCTTCCACACCCTGCGAATCCTGCCCCACCCGGCTGGCCACAATCCCCTGGTCGCCCATGAGCGTCGTAATGTAGGCAAAGTTCGCAGGAGCCCCGCCCAGACACGTCCTCTCCGGCAACAAATCCCACAACACCTCGCCCAGTCCCACCACTTTCTTTTTCATTGTCCGCTTCCCCGGCGGTTTTCTTTCTGCATATCCTTCCAAGAGTTCGACTGAAAACTGGGAGATAGATTGTACTTGGTATCAGAAAAACTGGGGGAGCCGTCGGCTCCCCCATGATGGTTTGTGATTAACGGCTGCGGCTAGAACGTAACCCGCACACCGAGCTGTAATTGCCGCATCAGGCTGTTGGCTTCCAAGCCGGTGATCAGCCCGCCACTGCTGCAATCAACGCAGCCGTTAGGATTGGCATAGATAGGATGATTGAACACATTGAAGAACTCCGCCTGGAATTGCGCCTTAACCCTCTCCGTGATCGTGAAGTTTTTGAAGATCGACATGTCAGACAGGAATTCTCCAGGTCCGGTGAAGCTGTTGCGCTGAATGTTCCCGAAATTACCAATGCCGGGATCGGTAAACGGGCCGCTTTGCGTCACGACGGTAGAGCATACCGTAGGATCGGGATTGTCACAAAGTGTGCTCACCGGCTTGAAAAACACTACCTGCCTCGTTTGATTGTTAAAGCTGCCGGATCCCATGTTGAAGCTACCACTCTTGCTTGGGCGACACGGTCCTGTATCCCTATCAAACCCGCAATTTTGGTAGCTGGGGGAGAACGGCAGGCCACTTCCAATGACCATGGTTGCATTCCACTGCCATCCACCAAGGAGCATGTCAGCTGCACGAGAAATGTTGCCTAGGAACTTCTTGCTCCGGCCGATCGGCAGCTCGTAGACAGAAGTAAGAATCAAAACGCTGTCGCGGTTGAAGTCCTGACGTCCATAGCCTTGACGCAGATCTGGCTGGTAGCCGCCATCGTTGTCATAGGCCCTGGAGTAGGTGTAAGACCCGTTGAGCGTCAAGCCACCGCCGGCACGATGGTCCACTTTGATCTGCAATGCCTTGTAAGAGTTGGTTCCATCGTTGCCCCTGTAATCAAAGCCATTTCCTTCGCAGCATACGACGTTCGTGGTGAAGCCGTCGGCATACGTGTAGGGGGTGCTGAACGCGGTGTTGTAGGGTGACCGCTGGGCGAAGCTCAGGCCGGTTGAACACCCGATCCCTGCGCAGCCCACAATCGTCGCCTGGTTCGAATTGTAGGAGGGACCATTGCCCTTGAATACATGGCTACCATGGTTGGCCACATAAGCCACATCAATACTGGTCTTTGAAGTAAGTTGCCGTTGCACGGTGAAGTTCCACGCGTCCACGGTTGGGACTACTAGCTTGTCGGGCCGGGTATGGGGTTGCACGCTTCCCTGGCAAGGCTGCAGTGCCTGCGCTACGGACTCAGGGCAGACGCCGAAGTAGGGAAGGATGCCGTTGCTCGGGATCACCGGGAAAGCAGCCGAGCCCGAAGTGGGGCCACAAATCGTTGGGTCATATCCACCCGCAGCCGGCAGGCACGTGCCGGTGAAATTGTAGGCTGCGGTCTTGTTGTCGAAAGTCAGCGAGTTCAAGGTCTGGTGAGCCAGTACAGGCAAGTTCTGCGTGACGGTGTGGCCGAACAGCGATCCGAAGACACCGATGTCAAAGCTCCTGCCGTATCCCAGGCGAACCACAGTCTTGGGGTTAACCTCGTAAGCGATTCCGATGCGGGGAGCGAAAAGCTTCCAGTTGGTGGCGGTGCTACCGTTGTCGCTGATGCCGCCGTAACCGGCAACACGAATCACGCCTTCCGGCAGGACCGCAAAGCCACCATTACCCTTGCCATTCACAAATTCCGGAGTGTAATGCTCCCAGCGCAAGCCATAGTTGATTGTGAGTTTGTGAGTCGCGCGCCAGGTATCCTGCGCATAGAAGAAGTAACGGTTCTGAGTCTCTATCGCCTTCGTCTCGGTAGCAGATCCCACATAGCGGTCCATGTTGCTTACTTCCGAGAACAAGAACGTTGCCAAGTCCACCCCGCCCACGCCCCCATTGCTGGTTCCCTGCCAATTGAAGTGCATTTGGCCGGTGCGGTTAGCGTCGGAGGGAATGCGCAGGTTGGTCGCATGCCGCAAATCAGCGCCGACCTTGAACTGATGGTTCCCCATGATCTTGGTCCAGTTGTTAGCGAACTGATAACCCTGCTCCTTCTCGATCAGTTCGCAGTTGCAGCGGGTAATGTTGAGGGCCTCGCCAAGGCCCGGGTTTGCAAAACCGCCGCCGCCGGATGAAACAGCATCGAAAAACAAGCCCGGCAAGCCGTTCGTGGTTGGGTCGGACGTATTCAGACCAGGGAAGCCCAACGCCGAGGCCGCAGTCGCATTACTTTGGTCAAACTTGGTCGAGTGCGGGTTGTAGCGGAAGTACCCAAAGCGGAAGTCCGTCAAGAGCGTGCTGCTCAATGTGTAGTTGAAGCCTGCCGCCAGGCTGTAATTGTTAATTAACGACTGGCCAGCTAAGCCGAGATAGCCCAGTCCAGGGCCGCCCAGGGCGCCAAATACCGGCTTGCCGGAGAGCTTGAAGTTGGAGTGAGTATAACGGCCGAAGATCTGAAGTTTCTCGCTGGCGGTGTAGTCGCTGCGGATCACGTACTGATAGTCGTTGAAGCTTCCGCTCCCGCTGGCCGAATAGTTGTTCAGCGTTCCGTTATGATCACCGGGTAAATTCGGAGCCGGCAACCCAGCTAGATAGGACTCGGCGGTAGTTAGGCCTGTCCCGGTAAAGTTTCCGTCTGCGGCCTGCAGGGCGGACTGCGGAATGATGTTGCCCGTGTACTGAGTCCTCGACCCGTCAGCCTGGTAGGGATTAAATACTTGGCCGTTGCCAGTAGGGACATTCCCCAGAAACTCACTCAGATTGCAGTTCGGGCTGCCAGCAGTCAAACACGTCGAATGAACCAAAGCCGTAGGAACGCTGGTCGTAAAGGTCGTGCCCGACGTGCGCCGGGTGGCTTCGTAGTCGCCGAAAAAGAACAATTTGTTCTTAATGATGGGTCCGCCCACTGCGCCGCCAAATTGCTTCCAGTTGTTTGGCGAGGCTTTGCCGGTAAACGGATTCGTCGCGGGATCAACTGGATCCAAGTCGTAGAAATACCCGCTTCCATGAATTTCATTGCTCCCTGACTTTGTCTGGGCGCTCATGATTCCAGCTAGTGCTTTGCCGAACTCGGCGTCGTAGTTTTGGGTCGTGATCTTGGTCTCAGTTACCGCATCCAGACTGGGGTTCACGATGATGATACCCAGAATCGGATCTTGGTTATCGGTACCATCTAGTTCATATCCGGTACCGCTGAAGTGCTGGCCGTTCACGAAGACCTGCTTGCTGCCCTGAGGATTCTCCGTAGCAGCGTGGCCCCAGCCCAATATCTGCGTACCCGGCGAAAGCAACTCCAAGCTCTGGAAGTTGCGATTGTAGATGGGCAGTTCTGCCAATTGTTTGGCGTTGAATTCGATGGACACGTCCGCGCGGTCGGTCTTGAGTTGGGGCGCCTCGCTGGTAACCTCGACTGTCTCCGTGGATCCGCCCAACTGAAACTGCCCGTCAATGCGCGACCCGGTATCGGCCGACACCTGGACGTCTTTGTACTCCAGCTTCTTGAAACCCGTCCCCTCGATGCGGAGGGTATACACGTCCGGGATTAAGTGCGTCACTGAATAGTTCCCGCTGTCGTTCGTAGTAGTCTCAGTAGAAACGCTCTTGGTCTGGCTCGTTACCGTTACTTTCGCCCCATTCACCGCAGCCCCGGACGGGTCCGTCACCGTTCCCAGAATGCTGCCATAAACTGCCTGACTGAATGCGCTCGGTGCGCAAACACTCCACAGCAGACCCAACCCCGCCACCGCCACTAGTAGTGACTTTTTCATGAACTTCCTCCTCGAGACCTGAGACCCGATGTTTTTACACACACCCCGGAAATGCAGAAGGGAACCTATTGCAAAGATGTGCATGTGGTAGTACAAAACAACTACGGACGGTAGGTATCACTAGGTCTGTTACCGTTACAGCACTGAACTGCTGCGGTTGCAGTAAGATACATGGGTCTGTTACTAATCGGTTAAATGGCTGTCACGCACACTTTCGCGGTTGGCCGGGACCAATCCTTCCAGCAAATAGATAAACTTATTAATAGTCATAGTCTTCACAGTTCGGAATCCCTCTGCAAACTCCTCCGTTATTTGGCTGAACACTCGCTCGATCATCCCGGCGTCGCGCTGAAGGAATATCAAATCGCCACCGAGGTTCTCGGACGTCCTGCCGGTTTCGATCCGCAAAGCGACTCCACGGTGCGTGTGCAAGCCGGACGCCTGCGCGTCAAACTCGCCGAATACTATTCTCACGAAGGGCCCGACGATCCCATCCTGGTCGAACTCCCCAAGGGTTCGTATGCGCTCACATTTCACCTGCGCCCTGCGAAGGCTGGATTCCCCTCTGGCTCGACTCTCACCCTCGAATCCGGCCGCAAAGACAAGCCCGATACTACGAAGCGAAACTGGGCCATCGCTGTTTTGGTTCTCTCCGTGCTGCTGACCGCTTCCGTGGTGACCATAGCTGCGTTGCTGGCGCGCACGCGAACCCAGGCTGCTTCGTCTCCTACCCCGCCTGCTGTCTATCAGATTTTCTGGAGCCGCTTCGTGGCCGCTCCCCAGCCGCCCTGGGTAATTTTCAGCAACGCCAACTTTGTAGGGCGGCCGCAGACGAACATGCGTTATTTCAACCCATCCACCGATTCGCGTGAGGCGGTCCTCGATCATTACACAGGCGTAGGCGAAGTCCTCGCGATCCACGAACTGGACCGGGTTTTCGGCCTCCTCAACCGCCAACTTCGGGTAAAGCGAGGGGCACTATTTTCTCTGGACGATGTCAGGAACAACGATCTGATCTTCATCGGCTCCCCTGCGGAGAATTTGACTCTGCTGGAGATCCCAGGAACCCAGGAATTCGTTTTTCAGCGGGTGAATTCCGGGCCTCGCACCGGAGACGTGGCGGTGATTAACGTGCATCCGGCGGCCGGGGAGTCGCACGTTTTCATGGCAAGCCCGTCCAGCCAATCGGTGAACGAGGACTATGCAATTATCGGGCTGAAGCCGGGATTGGACCCAGCACATTCAATGTTGATCCTGGCGGGAACTACTACAGTGGGCACGCAGGGGGCGGCGGAGTACGTTTGTCGTGAAGATTCTCTGACTGAACTTCTGCAGCGTTTGGGTGTTTCAAAGGCCGGCGAGATTAAACCGTTTGAAGCACTGTTGCATGTGAAAGTGACACATGGAGTTCCCGTGATCACCGATCTCGTCGCCGTGCGCAAGAGCGCCAACTGACTCGGCTGTGGTGTTGTGCCCTACTGCCCCGGCGGCATCAAGTGCGGATCGAGTTCCATCGCCTTCTGAAACTCCTTTTTCGCTTCATCCTTCTGCCCTTTCTGATTCAATGCCAGACCTAGTTCATAATGCGCCGCCGCATAGGTCGGCTCGGAACTGATCGCCGAGCGAAACTGCGCAACCGCGCCGTCAAGGTCCCCCACGCTCAACAATCTTTTCCCGGAGTTCGTGGCAAATGTCGCCGCCTGCAAATTATTGGTCGTGGTGGCAATCTTCGCACCCGCGCGCGCTTCCTCTGCAGCTCCCGCCGCATCCCCTGACTGCCTCAGCACCGACGCCAGCGTAGTATGCGCCCCGGCAAACTCCGGCTGCAAACGAATCGCTTCCCGCAGTTCGCGCGCCGCCTCCTCTAGCTTCCCTTGCTGCTTCAACACCGTACCCAGCGTGTAGTGTGCCTCTGCATAATTCGGATTGCCTGCGATCGCCTTCTTCAACTCTTCCGCCGCTTTATCGAATTCTCCCCTTTGCCAAAACAACACTCCCAGCGTGTAGTGCGCGTCAGCCAAATCCGGCTGCAAGGCAATCGCATTCTGAAATTCAGGAACGGCCTTGTCCAGCTGATCCTTCAACTTGTAGGCCAGCCCCAGGTTGTAATGCAGCGACGCATCATTCGGTGCCAATTTGATTGCGGCATCTAACTCCGTAATCGCCGCATCGAAATCGGCACGCTGTATAAACGCGATCGCCAGATTCCCCCGAAAACCGCCGTCCTCCGGACGCAACTGCACCGCCATTCGAAACTTCGGAATCGATGCCTCCGCGTCCCCCTTCTGCACCAGTGCTAAACCCAGATCGTTGTAGGCCTCGGCGTTCTGCGGCTGCAGCTTCACCGCCTGCTCAAACGCCGCCACTGCGCAGTCCGTATCTCCCGCCCGCTGGCAGACAATCCCCAATTCCACCTGCACTTCAAACCAGTCCGGCTTCAGCTTGACCACCTTTTGCAGCTCTTGAATGGCTTCTGCATTCTTTGACTGTATCGCCAGCGTCTTCGCGAAATAGTAATGAGCTCCGGCATCCTGCGGATTTAGCTGCACCGCCTTACTCAATTCTGTGGCAGCTTGATCCATTCTCTGCTCCTGCAAGTACACCGCACCTAAATGAAAATGCGCTGGTTCTAACCCAGACTGCAAATTAATCGCCTCTCGAAACGCAACTTCAGCGTCGGAAAGCTTGCTCTGCTGTGCCAAAATCGACCCCAGATCGTCCCGCAAATCCGCGCGTTCCGGCGCCAACTCGGTTGCCCGTCGTATCTCCTTCAGGCCCTCATCCTGTGCCCCGCGTTGTGCCAGAATCCGCGCCAGCGTACGATGTGTCTCCGCATTCGAAGGCGCCGACTTCACCGCGGTCCGGACCTCTGCCTCGGCCTCCGCCAACTTCCCCTGCTGCGCCATCACCCCCGTCAGATTCAACCGCGCCTCAATAAATCCCGGCTTCCCCTTGATTGCCGCTCTATATTGCGCGGCCGCCGCATCAAGTTCCCCTTGCTGCCACAAGACCCATCCCAACGCCGCGAGTGCCTGCACATCCCCCGGAACTAACTTCACCGCTTTTTCAAAATCAGCGCGAGCCGCCGTAAAATCTCCCTTCGCTACCGCCTCCTGCCCATGCTGGAGAGCCAGTCGCTCCCGGGCTGACGAAGAGAGCGCCGTTTGTCCGAACGCCACCAAATTAACGGCGAGCGTCGCCCAAGCGATCCAACCAGCGCACTTGAAAGTTCGGAGAAACACGATGAGTGTGAAGAAGTACCCGGCCTTTCCCGCATTATATCCAACAGAAATCAACGATTTTTTCGCCCTTAATAAACCCCTTTCCCCTTCTGGGTACTAACAATCTTTCCCCGCTCCACCGAGAGCGAATACCCCACTCCACCCTCGTCCGTCCACGATGCCAAATCAAATTTCCCACCGGTCCGCACCCGATCCACGCTTATGTCCCGGAACGTCAACGCCACATCCTTCTCGCAAATCTCCGGTCCGCGCGTGGGACGCAGGAAATATGCGCCCTTCCCCGTCCCCACCACGACCGCTTTCCCATCCGCTTCTACCAATACTGCCGACTTCTCATCGATCGCAACCTCTCGCGGATTCTGGCTCCATCCATCCTTCATAATGCGCGCCAGAAATCCTAACGTCCGTCCCATTCGGTCACGCTTCGCGAAATGCGAATCGGAGATCAAACTTTCCAAGTGCGGCACCTTCAAGAAATCCTTCACTAGTGTCACGCGCTCAAAATAAGGATTCGGTAACACATCACCCGAGGCCAAGTCCTTGTCATCGGGCTTGTCCTTCATACAGCCATAAACAAATTCACCCAGCACAGCCAATCCCGCACTCGTTCCGCCGATCGGCTTGCCCGCCGCAATATTATCGTTGATCGCGCTTTCCACCGGAGTTCCCTGCCATCCGCGCACATAATTCGATTGATCGCCGCCAGCGATGAAAACTACCTCGGCCTTCCTAATAATCTCCGCCACTACCGGATCTTCCGCGGCTTCACGATTCGGAATGATCAGCGTCGCCACTGAATTCGCCTTGCACAACCCCTTCACATACTTGTTGTAATCGTCATCCCCTGTCGCTCGCAGAATCAAGAAGTCTCCGCCGTCGCCCTTATTGCAAAGCCAGCGAAAGGCCTCGTCAAGATCGCTTCCTCCGCCCATCATGGCAATACCGAAGGCAGGCTTAGTCCGCGCATCTCCATGGTTTCCAATCCGAAAATATTGGTAACGCTCCGCCGGCGCCGCTTGTCCGGCGAACACCGGCCAGCAGACAATAAGAAGAAGAAAAACTGCGTATCGCGCCATGCCCTGTTTCATACTCGAAAATATATCCTGAACTTGCGTGCCATAGCCCCTCCCACCTGCTTGCGATAAACTGTTCGCATCGTCAGCTTCCGGAAATGTTCCGGATTGTTCTGCGGATCATTCATGAAACTCTGTTCCCTCTCTCTACTCCTGTGCCTCGCATTCCACCTCGCCGCAGCTCAAGTATCTCCGCGCCCTCTAACCGCCGAGCAAGTCGTCAACAACCTCGTCCAGCATAACCTGCAGAGAGCGGCCGCCCTGCACGCTTACCGAAGCACCCGAACCTACCGCATCGAATACCGCGGGTTCCCCAGTTCTCGCTCCGCCGAAATGGTCGTCGATGTCAAATACCGCTCACCCTTCACCAAAGAATTCGCCATTCGCTCCGAATCCGGCTCGAAATTGCTCGTCGAGAAAGTCCTGAGGCGGCTGCTGCAAAGCGAGCAGGAGGCTCAAAATGATGAGAATCAAACTCGCATCGCGCTCAACAATGAAAATTACGAACTGAAGCTTCTCGGCAATGAGCCCGCACCCACCGGCCTGCTTTATATTCTTTTCGCAGAACCTCGCGCGAAAAATAAATACTTGTTCCGCGGCAAGGTCTGGGTCGATGCCCGCGACTTTGCCGTCGTACGCATGGAAGGAGCCCCCGCGAAGAATCCATCCTTCTGGATCAAGGACACGAAAATAGAGCAGCTTTACGCCAAAGTCGGCGATTTCTGGCTGCCTCTCTCCAACCGCAGCACCAGCGCGATTCGCCTTGGCGGCACCGCCAATCTCACCATCGACTACCGCGACTACAAAATCATCTCCGCCGCTCCCTTGCCCCTACCCAACGAAGACACCGCTGGCAACCGCTAGCTTTTTCTCTTTCCTAAACTTCTCTATCAGTCATCCTGAGCTTACCCTGTCTGTCGTTCTGCGCGTAGAAGTTGCCTCATGAAGTGAAGCAACTCCGCAGCCGAAGGATCCCTATAGCCACTACAAACCCCGTAGGGAGTTCTGCGCGACGGCTGCCCTCCGGTGATAACCTTCCCTCATGTTTCCCCATCCCGCCGCCGGAACGCACTCCCGCACCCGATCCTTCGTACTCGCTCTCATCGTAGGCCTCATGCTTGGAATATTGTCTTTCAGTTTGCTCGGATGGTTGATGCTGTCTCGAGTCTCTGGGCGCGCAGCTCTCAGCCATATGTGGTCCGCCATCGGACGCACTCTCACCATCGACGTAAACCAGCCCACCGTCGTCGATCGCATTCAGCGCCTGCAACGCCTCGAGACCGTCGTCTATACCATGGACAAAATCGTCACCGGCGCGAAAGAGAGTCCGATCCTTCCCAATTTCCTCGTTGGGGATCGCCTCTTGATGTTGGTCCACGGCGAAGTGGTCGCCGGCATCGACTTTTCAAACCTAAAGCCGGGTGATGTCAAAGTCGATGGCAAGCAGATTCACTTGCATCTTCCATCCTCGCAATTGTTCAGTACCCGCCTCGACAGCGCGAAAACCCGCGTCTACTCCCGCCAGACCGGACTGCTTGTCCCCACCGATCCCAATCTTGAAACCCAAGTCCGCCAGGAAGCCGAACGTCAACTGCAAGAGGCCGCACTGGCCGATGGCATCCTGCCCACCGCACAACAGAACGCCACGTCGACCATCACCAGCCTTTTGCAAGGGCTTGGATTCGAGAAGATCGACTTCGATTGATAAAACGAACTTGACGCGCGCATCTCCAGGCAGCATAATCCCCTTCTCCTCCGCTTCCTCCCCTTGTATGGATAGCCCCTCGTTTGCTTGGTACAAATCTTCGAACAAAAGGACACTTATGACGATTTCAAGCGACAACTCCCGACGACCTCGCACAACCGTCTCCATCAATTCCAAACTCGAAACCAGCCTGCTCGGTTACGTCGCCGCAGCGGGGGCCGCTGGTGTTGCGCTGTTGGCTGTCGCGCAACCAGCCGAAGCCAAGGTTGTCTACACGCCTATGAATAATGTCCCGCTCACGAGTCTCACCACAATCGATCTCAATGGGGACGGCGTCACCGATCTCAACTTCGTTTTCCTAACGTCCGGCTATGGAGCCGAGCAGGTGGTCTATGCGGGAGCAGGTGGAGCGATCATTGTCGGTACCTTGAATAACAGTTACGGTCCCGCTCCTTTGCCTTGGCTGACCCGTATCGGATTTAAAAACAAATTCGCAATTTCAAACAGGTTCTTAGCCATCACCGGAGTCGATGGCTGCCACGGCTACTGCAACAAATTTGGCATCTGGCAGCATCAGGTGGATAAGTATCTGGGGTTCAAGTTCATGATCGCGGGCCAACCGCATTTCGGCTGGATGCGGTTAGTCGTCCAGGGAGCTCTCAGCGGCTACGCCACCGGCTATGCCTACGAGGACGTTCCGGGACAACCAATAGCCGCTGGCAAAACCTCCGGCCCCGTCGCAGCGCAGAGCTTCGCTCCAGCTCTGCTTCCGGCCGAGCAATCTCCAACGTTAGGAATGCTGGCGCTGGGAAAAGACGGTCTCGCCCTTTGGCGTAGAGAAGAAGACACATTCGCGTCGTAAAATGCGACCGACGTCGATGTTGCCACAGAACCTCCGACCTCCTGCCTTAGGGCTTGGAGGTCGTGTTCTTGTAGACCCCCGACAGCCGGTCCAGCATCTAGCTGCGTTGCGGCATGTACGAATAGCGTTCATCGCAGGACCGCAGCACTTAAAGTCCGCTAGTGCGCGGCGAGAGGCTTTCGAGGCCTCCATGAAGGAGATCGGACTCTCCCCTGACTTAATCATGGTCGGGGACCATAGGATGGAGGGCGGGATGAATGGCCTCCTGGAACTCAACAGATTGAATGATCCGCCGACTGCTGTCCTCTGCTCTAACGACATGACTGCCATCGGAGCCCTGCGAGAAGCATACGAGCAAAACATCAAGATACCGGGGAGACCTCTCGGTTGTTGGTTTCGATAATATTCATTTGGCTGAGTTCACTATTCCGCCACTGACGACGGTTCAAATGTCGCAGCACGATTTGGCCAAGATTGCCTTCCATGCCCTATTGCACGAGGTCGAGTATGGCTCTTCCTCGCCCGAACGGCACACCTATGAACTCGTGACGAGCCTGGTGCTCGGCCGGTCTACGGCATTAGCTCCGATCAGAAAATCAACTGCCCCACGACAAACCGGGTCGCGAAATCACGAAAGACTCCTGTAGCATCCTCGCGGTAGTGGTGAACCAGCTCTTTTTGTTCCCGGCCCAACGATCCTCCGAGAAAATCCGCCTTGCCATCTTGTGGGCATCCTCATGGCGAAGGTTGCATTCGAGATGGCGTTGGAATAATGTGGTCGTCGCGTCTGCGGGTAAACGATTACCTCTTCTTGTGGGCAGGACATGTCGCGCCGACAGCATCAGATCTCGGGATCCCGCCCGGCCGCCCAAGCTCCGAGATGCGTTGCGTACTTCGCCTCGCAGTGAGAGCATACGAGGAATACACTTTCCGACTTTCAGGGCCCCGATCCATGAAGCTCACCGTCTGGCTTGCATCCACTTGCGTGATTTCGGTTCTACTAGTCGTCTGGACGCCCGCGGAGGCCTCTCTTTCAGCGGAGACCGCGGGACATGCTGAGAAGACCGACACAAGCCAGTCTCCCGCACAGATTCAGGCGTCAATTCGGCGCGAGCCGAACAACGCAAGGCTTTACATCAAACTCGGACAAGCGTACTGGAATGGCGGCGATTACCAGCCAGCTTTCGATGCCTTCAAGCAGGCGGTGAAACTCGCTCCCGCTTCAGCCGAGACACATAACTGGATGGGCGCATTCTTGATGGGGCGTGGCAA
>WNFI01703250.1_pt1 | contig 39167 bp, 39 predicted proteins | sample 5400471 | NCBI WGS metagenome assembly WNFI01 (sample SAMN13153348, study PRJNA577476) | soil metagenome | isolation source: 100 cm saprolite on Douglas fir-dominated hillslope | place: USA:California | collected 2013-09-17 | reverse complement strand
CTGGTGGAGGCGTCGCGCAGCGAGGCCAGGTCGGGGATGAGGCCCAGATACCAGAAGAGCAGCGAGGTGATGAAGTACGTCGAGACCGCGAACACGTCCCACATCAGCGGGCTCTTGAATTGCGGCCAGATGTGATTCGTCGACGGGTATGGGAAAAGCCAATACGCAAACCACGGCCGGCCGAGGTGCAGCACCGGGAAGAGTCCGGCCTGCATGACCGCGAAGAGCGTCATCGCCTCGGCGAAGCGGTTGATGCTGGTGCGCCACTTCTGCTGGAAGAGGAGGAGGATGGCCGAGATGAGCGTGCCGGCGTGGCCGATGCCGATCCACCAGACGAAATTGATGATGCCGAACGCCCAGGCGACGGGGATGTTGTTGCCCCACATCCCGATGCCTTTGGCCAGCGTAATGGCGATCGCGCTGACCAGCAGTCCGGTCAGCGCCAGCCCGAGGAAGGTCAGCGTGTACCAGCCCGGCCGCGGCTCCTTCCAGACGAAGTCGAGCAGCGACTTGTTGAGGGTGCCGTCGTCCTGGCGGCCCTCGATGAGCGGCGTGCCCTGCAGCCGGGCGATGACGTTCTCGGCCATTACCCGAGCTCCGGGTTGGGGTTCATCACGCGGGCGAGGTACGCCGTGCGCGGGCGCGTGCCCAGCTCGTGCAGCAGATCGTAGCGGCGCTCCTCGAGGTGCAGCCTGCTCACGCGCGCGTTCAGATCGTTGAGGTCGCCGAAGACGATGGCGGTGGTGGGGCACGCCTGCTGGCAGGCGGTGACGATGTCGCCGTCGCGCAGCTCGCGGCCCTCGACGCGCGTGCGGATGCGGGCGCGCTCGATGCGCTGCACGCAGTAGGTGCACTTCTCCATGACCCCGCGCGCGCGGACGGTGACGTCGGGGTTGAAGGCCATCTTCTCGACCTCGGCGTAGCTCGAGGTGTAGCTGAAGAAGTTGAAGCGCCGCACCTTGTACGGGCAGTTGTTGGAGCAGTACCGCGTGCCGACGCAGCGGTTGTAGACCATCTCGTTGAGGCCCTCGTCGGAGTGCACGGTGGCGTTGACCGGGCAGACGTACTCGCAGGGCGCGCTCTCGCAGTGCACGCACATCAAGGGCTGGAAGACGACGCCGGGATTCGCGCTCTCCTCGCCGGTGAAGTAGCGGTCGACGCGCAGCCAGTGCATCTCGCGGCTGCGGGCGACCCCCTCCTTGCCCACCACCGGGATGTTGTTCTCCGACTGGCACGCGACCATGCACGCGCTGCAGCCGGTGCAGCGCGAGAGGTCGATGGCCATCCCCCACCGGTGCCCCGGATACTGCTGCGGCATGTGGAACGTCAGCGGCGTGCCGCGTTGATCCGCCAGCTCCTCCGAGGTCGCTTTCAGCCGGCTCGCCGTGGTGGTCACCGCGATCAGGCGGCCCTCCATGGAGTGGTGCTCCTGGGTCTGCGCGAGACTCTGCCTGGCGCCCGTCGGCACCACCGTCAATCCCGGCCCGAACCACGGAGCGTCGCTGTGGCGCAGGGTCGCGGTGTCGAAGCCGAGGCCCTTGCACAGCTCTTCACCCGCGGAGCGGCGGCCGTAACCCATGGCGACGGTGACGCAGCCGTCGGCGTGGCCCGGCGCGATCAACACCGGCGCATGCGCAGGCGGGCCGTGCAGGCCGAGCTCGACCACCTCACCCTGCCGCACGCCCAGGCTCGCAGCCGTGACGGGGCTGAGCAGCGCTGCGTTTTCCCAGGTCAGCTTGGTGACCGGATCGGGCAGCTCCTGCATCCAGGCGACGTTGGCGAAGCGCCCGTCGTAGACGCGGTAGTCGGGGACGATGTTGATCTCCAGGCCCGGCACCGCCTCGGCGGGCGGCACCCGCATCGCCGCGGCGAGGATCGCCTCGTGGCGCACCGCCGCCGATTCGGGCTTGGTCGCGGTGCCGTCGATGAAGCCGTCGGCCAACCACTTTTCCCAGGTCTGGTCATCGGTCGCCGTGCCCTTCCACTGCTCGCGGAGCTGTGCATGGGCGCTGCGGTCGCCCTCGCCGAGGAATGCCGCCAGCACCTCCGCCTCGGTGGCTCCCGCGTACAGAGGCGAGATGAGCGGCTGCTGGAAGGTGACGGTGCCGTCGTGGGCGCGCGCGTCGCCCCAGCTCTCCAGCGGGTGCAGCGCAGGGACGACCCAGCCCGCGCGCTGCGCCGTCTCGTCGGCGTACAGCGTCCGGTACACCGAGTGCGGCACCTGCGAGAGCGCCTCGCCGAAGTTCAGGTCTGCGGGCGCGCCGTAAGCGGGATTCCAGGCGGTGATGACCAGCGTCGCGACCGAGCCTTTGCGCATTTCCTCGGCCAGCTCGCGCAGCGCGCGCGGGCCGGCGTCGGTGTCGTGCAGGACCGGCTTCGCCTGCGCGGCGCAGTCGCTGTTCAGAGCGGAGTTGATGGCGTGCGCGGCGGCGTGCAGCGCCGGGGGCTGCCGCGGCCCGACTGCGACCAGCGCGCCGCGGCCGGCGCGCACCAGATCCTTCGCCAGCGCGTCCGCGAAGCGCGCGCCCTCCGCGCCCAGCGCAAACCGCTGCGCGAGGGGCGCGTACTTCGACAGCGCCGGCACCTGCGATGCGAGCCGCCCCAGGAGCGCGAGCCCGAAGCGCTGCACGCCGGTGGGCTTCAGCCGCAGCCGGTGGTCCGCGTTCATGCCGGTGACGGTGAGGTTCGACTCGACGGCATAGAGCCGCCCCATCGCGCCCAGCGAAGGGTCGCGCTTGCGCGCCCACGCCTTCATGTGCGGCAGATTTCCCGGCAGCGCCGCCAGCAGGTCTGCATCGAGCGAGCAGACGGCGGTCGCCTTCGAGAGATCGAAGCGCGTCTCGTAAGCAGCTCCGAAGGCGAGCTGCGAGCCGTCGTGGATCTGCTGCAGCGGGATCGCGCTCCAGGAGGAGAACTTCGCCCTCGGATACGTCTCGATCAGCCGCTGGCGCAGGTGCCCGACGACCGGCGAGGAGCTGGGCTCCATCAGGAAGCGCAGTCCTTCGCCGCCGCGCTCGCGCAGGACGCGGGCGTTGGCGGCGGTGGCGTTCAAGAAGTCGCGCCACGAGCGCGGCGTCTGCTTGTACTGGACGACCTTGAGTCGCTGCGGATCGTAGAGGCGCAGCAGCTCCGCCTGCTCCAACACTCCGGCGCTGCCGCGGCTCGAGGGATGCTCGGGGTTGCCCTCCACCTTGGTGGGCCGCCCTTCGCTGGCGGTGACGAGGATGCCGGTGGCGCGCCCGTCGATCGTGCTGCACGACGCGTAATGCAGCGGATTGCCCGGCGTCACCTCGGGCGGCTGCCGCGTATAGGGGAGGATCTTCTCTTCGGGCGGCTTGAGACAGCCGCTCAGCGTGGCCATCGCCGCGCTGGCCCCCAGCAATTGCAAAATCCCGCGCCGCGAAACCTCCGCCGGCGCCTCCGGCCCCAGCTCCCTCGACGCCGACGGCGGCGAGTAGAGCTCCTCGACGCTCCGCCAATGTTGCTGCGAGCGCTGCCCCGCAATCGGCAGCTTCAGGCCCGAGGCCCGAGGCCCGAGGCCCGAGGCCTTCTCTCCACTCGAGGCCTCTGAGGCCTTCTCTTTCATCGATGGCATGTCGTGCACGAAGTCCGTGTCAGCACGTGGTACTGGTCCTTGAGCGCGCGTCCGATCTCGACCTGGTCCTTCGGCTTCCAGGTCATGCTGGTCACCTCCTCGCGCGGCCGCAGGAACCGCTCCGGCCCGCGGTGGCATTCGAGGCACCAGCCCATGGTGAGCGGCTGCGCCTTCTCCACCTGCGCCATCTCGTCGATGCGGCCGTGGCAAGTGACGCAGCCGACGCCTTGCTTCACGTGGATGGAGTGGTTGAAGTAGACGTAGTGCGGAAGCTTGTTCACTTTGTTCCAGGCGATGGGCCGGTCGGCGAAGTAGCTCTCGCGCACCGGCGCGAGCTTGGGGCTCTTGTTCCAGATCTGCGCGTGGCAGTTGAGGCAGAGCGAGGTCGGCGGCACGCCGGCGTTGGGCGATTTCTCCACCAGGTAGTGGCAGTAGCGGCAGTCGATGCCCTCGTCGCCGACGTGGTGGCGGTGGTCGAACTGCACCGGCTGGTCGATGGGGTCCTGCTGCTGGGTGAAGAAGGGCGTCCGCACGTAGATCATCGGGCCCGCAACGAGACCGCCGCCGAGGAGCAGGGCGAGGAAGACCAGCGCGACGCGAAATCTGGTGTTCGACGACGGCTTGAACAGTGCACTCATGCCCGTTCCATCTGGTGCGCCTGGCTCCTGGCCGGGCGGAGCGGCGTTTGATAGCTGAGAAGCGTTCGCAGCCGTGAGGGTTCGTTTGCCGCAGCGACGGAACGTCGCAGTCACCGTCCTCACTCGCGGTTCGAGCGCGAGGGACAGTGCGGAGTCACAGCAAAGATCCGGCGACTTGGCAAGCGCCGGCTCGCTGCGTGTCCGCTGCGCACCAAGTGCGCCCGCAGGAACCTGAAAGACAAAAAAGTCGTATGCTCGCCCGCATGCGCGCGACAGCCGAAGGGACCGCAAGGTTTCGCGATGCGGCCGCGGCGGCGCGAGGACATTTCCGGCAGGTGCTCGGCGGCCTGTGGATCTCGTCGCTGGGCATCGGGACCTATCTCGGGCGCGACGATACGAGGAACGACGCGCTCTACACGGAGTCGATCCGCCGCGCGCTGCAGCTCGGCATCAACGTCATCGACACCGCCATCAATTATCGAAACCAGCGCAGCGAGCGCGCGGTGGGCGCCGCCCTGCGCGGGACCGGCGTCGTCCGGGACCAGATCGTCCTCTGCAGCAAGGGCGGCTATCTGCCGTTCGACGGCGGCCGCCCCTCCGACCTGCGCAGCTACTTCGAAGAGACCTTCCTGCGGCCCGGCATCCTCAAGCCCGAGGAGATCGTCGACGGCTGCCACTCGCTCGCGCCGCGCTTCCTCGACGATCAGATGGACCGCAGCCGCCGCAACCTCGGCGTGGAATGCATCGATCTCTATTATGTCCACAATCCGGAGACGCAGCTCGGCGAGGTGCCGCGCCCGGAATTCCACCGCCGCCTGCGCGCCGCCTTCGAGGCGCTGGAGCGCGCTTGCGCCGACGGCCGCATCGGGGCGTATGGCGCCGCCACCTGGAACTGCCTGCGCGTCGATCCCGGCGAGCAGGAATATCTCTCGCTCGCGGAGTTGCTCGAGGCCGCCCGAGACGCAGGCGGAGGCACGCACCATTTCCGCGCCGTCCAGTTCCCCTTCAACATCGAGATGGACGAAGCCGTCACTTTCCGGAACCAGGGCGGCCGCACCTTGCTCGAGGCAGCGCGCGACGCCGGCCTCGCCGTCTTCACCTCGGCCAGCATACTGCAGGGCCACCTCGCGCAGCACGTCCCGCAGCCGGTGCGCGACGTGCTCGGAGAGCTGCGCACCGACGCGCAGCGCGCCCTGCAGTTCGCCCGCAGCGCGCCCGGCGTCGCCTGCGCGCTGGTGGGCATGAAGACGCCCGCGCACGTCGACGAGAACGCCGCAGTGGCGAAGCTCCCGCCGCTCGCGGTATGAAAGTCCGGATGCTGGGAAACCGCACCAACGAAGAGTGGGTCGCAGAGTACGCCACCGCGCATACGCATCCCGTCAACCGGCTCTGCCACACCATCGGGATCCCGATGATCGCGCTCTCGGTGCTGCTGGCGCTGGCCTCGCCGTTCGCCGGCGGACTCTGGCGCTGGGCGCTTGCCCTGTTCGTCGCCGGCTGGGTGTTCCAGTTCGTCGGCCACTACTACGAGAAGAAGCCGCCTGAGTTCTTCAAGGACTGGCGCTTCCTCTTGGTCGGCCTGCGCTGGTGGTTTGCGAAGGTGCGCGGCCGCGCCTAGCTGCAATGCCTATCAGTTAGCGCCGATCGTCCGTGCTCGTGCTGGTGCTCGTGCTCGGTGTTTCAAGCGAGCACGAGGACGTTCACGAGCACGAGCACGCCTTGTCTGAGCAGCATTGGGCTTATTCAGCGCACCGCCACCCGCAGCGTCCGTCCCTGCGCCGGCCGCGCGCTGTGCAGCGGCTGGGCGACGACGGCCTGCTGCAGCGCGCGGGTCGCCTCGTCGAAGGAGGCGAAGTCGGCCATGGCCATCGCTGCCATCAACACCCACACGATTGCGAGCGCGATTGGAAACCAGAGCTTGCGGACGCCCATGACTGGCCACCTCCTCCCCTCGATCGGACCTACGCAAGGGAAGTGCCCGCATTTCAGCCCTGGTTTCAGGCGGCGCTGATGTTCGCGTGCGGCAAGGCTCTTCGGCAGGAAAGGGCGCGAATCCCGGCTTCGGTGCTAAGCTGCACCTTCGAAAATGCCCTCCGGAAAGGACCTGCTCGCCCAGTTCAAGGCCGCCTCCTGGAAGAGTCCAGAGGAGCTCGAGGCTTTCGTCGAGTCCGTCGAGGCCCCGGCTGCGGCCGACTTGCTCAAGCTGCTCGAGGTCGTCACCGGGAAGGCGCCCGATGCGAACGTCTCCCGCGCGCGGCTCCAGGTGTTCGCGCGCCTGATCGACAAGAACCCGGACAAGACGCTCTTCGTGCCCTTGGTCAAGGCGCTCAAAGGCGCCGAGCCAACGCTGCGCGCGGCGCTCGCCGGGCTCATCCCCAAGGTGAACAGCGCCGTCGAGCATGCCGCGCTGGCCGAGCTCCTGCGCTCCGACGACGCCGGCCTGCGCGCCACGGTGGCGCGGATCTTCGCGCTCATCGGCGGCAGCAAGATCGTCTTCGAGATGCTCACGCGCGCCGTGGGCGAGGGCAGCTTCAAGGGCCGCATCGAGGCGCTCGACGTGCTGGTCGGCTTCGCGAAGCACCAGGCGATCCCGGCGCTCCTTGCGGCCATCCAGGCGGGCACCACGGCGGAGAAGGTCCACGCGCTCCGCCACCTCGGCGACCGCGCCGCCATGGCCAAGGACCCGGCGGCCGCGCTCAAGATCATCGCGCCCTTGCTGGATGCCCAGCAGCAAGAGGAGCCGGTGGTCATCCGGCCCGCGCCCGATCCGGCTGGCGGTGCTCAACGCGCTGGAAGCCATCGGCACCGACGCGGTGCTGCCGCCGCTCGTCGATGCGCTGGGGCACAAGCAGATCCCGGTGCGCAACCGCGGCGCCGAGGTGCTCAAGCAGCTCTCGATGGCGAACAAGCTCGACCTCTCGCGCACCGTAATCTGGCTGCTGCGCAGCCGCGACGTCAACGTGCGGCGCATGGCGACCGAGGTGATCCGCGCGGTGTCCGATCCGGACCAATCGCTGTGGCCCAAGCTGATGGGCGTGTTGCGCGACGAAGACTGGTGGGTGCGCGAGCGGGTGATGGATGCGCTCATCGAGCTGGGCGGAACCCGGCTGACGCCGCACATGGTGCCGATGCTGTCGGACGCCTCCGACGTCGTCCGCCGCTTCGCCGTCAACGTGCTCGGGCGGATCAAGGATCCCAAGGCGCTGCGCTCGCTGGTGCAGATCGCGACGCAGGACCCCGACTGGTGGGTGAAGGAGACCGCCATCGAGGCGGTGGCGCTGATCAACGACCCGCGGGCCGTTCCGTACCTGGTGCAGATCATGGCCGCCGACCCGGATTTGCAGCCGGTCTGCATCCAGGCGCTTCTCGACATGGGCGCCAAGGAGGCAGCGCCGCAAGTCGCCGCGCTCTGCAACAGCGAGAGCGCCGACGTCCGCTTCCTGGCGGTGATGTTCCTCGACAAGTTCGACGCCAGCGAGAACGCCCCCTCGGTCGCGAAGCTCAACGACGACCCGCACCTGAAAGTGCGCAAGGCGGCGCGCGACCTGATCGCGCGCTGGCGCATCACCGCGCAGGGAACGATGGCGCTGGCCGTGCCGCTGCTCGACCGGCTGCTCGTGCAGCTCGCCACCCAGGAGGGCGACGACCTGATCGTCGCCTCCGGCAAGCCCGTCTTCATGAAGAAGGTGGGCCGCATCACCGCCCTCACCGAGGGGCCGCTCGAGGAGGAGCAGGTCAAAGCGCTGCTCATGCCGCACCTCTCCACCGAGCAGCTGATGGCGCTGCAGGCGCTGCAGGACGTCGACTACTCGCACGACGTGAAGAGCGAAGGGCTGCGCTTCCGCGCCAACGTCTTCCAGCAGTTCGGCGGGCTCTCCGGCGTCTTCCGCCGCATCCGCGGCACGCTGCCCCAGTTCGAGAAGCTGGGTCTGCCGCCCCTGGTGCGGACCTTCGGAGATCTCAAGAACGGCCTGGTTCTGGTGGGCGGCCCGACCGGCTCGGGCAAGTCGACCACGCTGGCCGCGCTCATCGACTACATCAACCGTACGTCGTCGCGGCACATCATCTCGCTGGAGGATCCCATCGAGGTGATCCACCACCGCAAGAACAGCCTCGTCAACCAGCGCGAGGTGGGCACGCACACCAGGTCGTTCGCGGCGGCGCTGCGCTCGACGCTGCGCGAGGATCCCAACGTCATCCTCGTCGGCGAGATGCGCGACCTGCCGACCATCGAGTTCACCGTCATCGCTGCGGAGACCGGACACCTGGTCTTCGGCACCGTGCACACGGTCTCGGCGGCGACCACGGTGGACCGCATCGTCAGCGCCTTTCCGCCGGGCCAGCAGGAACAGGTTCGCTCGACGCTGGCGGACAGCCTGCGGGCGGTGGTCTGCCAGTATCTGATGAAGGAGAAGACCGGCGGCGGCCGCGTCCTGGCGGTCGAGTTGCTGATCAACAACGACGCGGTCTCGAACCTGATCCGCAAGGGCAAGGCGTTCCAGCTGCCGTCGGTCATCTCCACCAGCCGCGAGCAGGGCATGCAGCTGATGGACAACGATCTGATGCGGCTGATGAAGGAGGGGAGGATCAGCGCGGAGGATGCCTACGTGAAGGCCATCGGCAAGAAGGACTTCGAGCCGTTCGTCGAGGAGGAGGAGAAGAAGGCGCAGGCGGCTCGGCCGAGGATGTTGAGGTTGGCGACGGCGGCGGCGGGGCAGGCCTCGGGCCCGCAGCCAGTGCCTTCAAAGCCTCCCGCGCCCGGCATGCCGCAACGTCCTTCGCCGCCGTCGGGCGGCGCGCCGCAGCAGTCCGCGCCGTCTCCGGCAATTCGCGCGACGCCGGGAAACAACAGCCCGAAGCCCGAGGTCCGGGGCCCGCGGCCCGGCGTTCCCCGGCCTGCGAGGAAGCCCTAGATGCCGCGGATGGATTCGTTCCTGCGCCTGGTCGCGCAGCAGGGCGCGAGCGACCTGCACTTCCACGCCGGCAACGTGCCCATCATCCGCCACGAGGGCGAGCTGATGCCGCTGCCCTTCCGGCAGCTCTCGGAGGTGGAGACGAGCCGCTTCTTGCTGGAGCTGATGACGCCCGAGCAGCGCGCCGAGTTCGAAGAGCACAAGGAGGCGGACTTCGTCTACGCCATCGAGGGCCTGGCGCGCTTCCGCGCCAACGTCTTCGTGCAGTCGCAGGGGCTGGGGGCGGTGTTCCGGGTCATCCCCAACCAGCTGCCCACCATGGAAGACCTGCGCCTGCCGCCCGCGGTGAAGAAGCTCACGCAGCTCAACAACGGGCTGGTGCTGGTGACGGGGCCCACCGGTTCCGGCAAGACGACGACGCTGTCGGCGATGGTCGACGAGATCAACAAGACCAGCGAGCGGCACGTGATCAGCATCGAGGATCCGATCGAGTTCCTCCACCAGCCGATCAAGGGCGTGATCACCCAGCGGCAGGTGGGCAAGCACGCGGAGTCGTTCGCGGGAGCGCTCAGGTCCGCGCTGCGCGAGAGCCCCGACGTCCTCGTCGTCGGCGAGATGCGCGACCTCGAGACCATCGGCCTCGCCATCTCCGCGGCGGAGACGGGCGTGCTGGTGATCGGGACCCTGCACTCCAACTCGGCCACCAAGGCCATCGACCGCATCATCGACGTCATCCCGGAGGAGAGCCGCGACCAGGTGCGCAGCACGCTCTCGGTGCTCTTGCGCGGCGTGATCGCGCAGCACCTGGCGAGGCACGCGAGCGGCGAAGGGCGGGTGGCGGTGCTGGAGATCCTGCTGCAGAGCTACGCGGTCTCCAACCTCATCCGCGAGAACAAGGTCTTCCAGATCGACGGCTACCTCGACTCCGCCTCCAACGACGGGTCGGGGATGCAGAGCGTGGACGCCTGCCTCTTCCGGCTGGTGAAGGGCGGGGAGATCACGGTGGAGGAGTCGCTCAAGGTTGCGAACCAGCCCGATACCCTGAAGCGCCTGGCCGCCGAGCTGCCGGAGGACTGACGCGTGGACGCCAAGGCCCGCGAGAAAACGCTGGTGCGCGCGCGCAGCCTGGAGAAGGCCGGGAAAAGCGAGGACGCGGTCAAGCTGTTCCGCGAGGCGGGCGCCGTCGACGATGCGGCGCGCGTCCTGGGCGCCTTGCGCCGGCCCCGCGATGCGGCCCAGGTGTTGCTCGAATCGCTGGGCGTGCAGCCGGCCCATGTCGGGCAGCTCGACTCCCCCGGCAAGAAGCGCGCGCTCATGGCTGCGATCCTGCTCGCCAAGGCGGGCGACAACGAGCTGGCGGTGCAGCTCTTCATGGCTCTCGGCGAGCAGTTGCGCGCGGTGGAGCTTCTGCAGCGCGCGGGCGATCACGTGGGCGCGGCGCGGCTCTCGTCGGCGAAGCCCGGCCAGTTCGACACCGGCCCGATGCTGTCGCGCGCGACGGCAGTGGGCGGCCAGGCGGTGTCGGTGCTGGCGGCGCAAAAGCTGGAGAAGGAGGGCAAGGCGCAGCTTGCGCTGGAAGCGTACGTGCAGCTCAAACGCTTCGCCGACGCCGCGCGCATCGCCAAGGCGCTGCGGCAGCCGGGGGAGGCGGCGCAGCTCTACGCCGACGCGGGCATGCCCTTCGAAGCGGCGCACTGCTATCTCGAGCTCGGCGACACCGGGAAGGCGCTCGACAACCTGACCCGCGTGCAACGCGACGACGCGCGCTACCGGACGGCGGCGGCGCAGGCGGTGCGCCTCGCCACCAATCTGAACGCGCTCGATTTCCGCCTGGAGAACTTCCTCGGCGCCTTCGTCAAGAGCGGGCCGCAGGGCGACGACGAGCTGCAGGTCTTCGATCTCCTGGCCAGGCTCTACGCCACGCACGGCTATCCCGAGAACGCGCGCGAGGCGCTGCAGAAGATCCTCGCCGCGCAGCCCGCCAACGAGGATGCGCGCCGGCGCCTGGCCGAGATGGAGGCGGAGCACCGGCCTTCGGCGATGGTGGCGCGGCAGGTGCTGGCGCAAGCCGACCTGCACAAGCGCCACACCTTCGACGATCTGCCCGGCCTGGACGACCTGCCCGACATCGAGCACGCCACCATGTTGCAGCAGGATCCGGAGCTGGTGCGGAAGCTGACCGACCCGGGAGCGACGGCGGCGAGGCAACCGCTTCCGGAAGCGGAGTTGATCGACGAGGCGCAGCCCGGCGCGCCGGCGGACCACTTCCAGGTGGGGAGCACCGCCGCCGGCCGCTACCGGCTGGAGGCGCAGATCGGCAGGGGCGGCATGGCGACGGTGTTCCGCGCCTACGATCTGGAGCTCGAAGAGCAGGTGGCGCTGAAGGTCTTCAACGTGCAGCACACCACCAACGTGCTGGTGGCGCGCTTCAAGCAGGAGCTGAAGTTGTCGCGGCAGCTCATCCATCCCAACATCACCCGGCTCTACGACATCGGGATTCACCAGGGGCATCGATACCTCTCCATGGAGCTGCTCACCGGCAGGAGCCTGAAGGAGGTGCTCGCCCGCCCCATCGAGCTGCGCACCGCGCTCGGATACCTGGTGCAGGCGTGCCACGGCCTGCAGGCGGCGCACGAGGCGGGCGTGGTCCACCGCGACGTGAAGCCCGACAACTTCTTCATCACCAACGACGGCGTCCTCAAAGTGATGGACTTCGGAATCGCCAAACAGTACGCGACGCCGGGCGTGACGGTGGCGGGGTCGATCGCGGGGACGCCGTCGTACATGTCGCCCGAGCAGATCGGCAACTTTAGCAGCGTGAGCCACCTGACCGATCTCTATGCGCTCGGCGTCTGCGCCTACGAGATGTTCACCGGGCGGGTGCCGTTCAATCATCCCGAGCTGGTGCCTTTGTTGATGTTGCACGTCAACGCGCAGCCCGAGCCGCCCCGCAAGCTCAATCCGTCGTTGCCGGCCGAGCTGGAGGCGGTGGTGCTCAGGCTCCTGGCAAAGGATCCGGCGCAGCGCTACCAGAGCTGCCGCGAGCTTTCGCTGGCGCTCTCTGCGATCCGCGACCGGCTGCCGGCATGATCGCCATCCTGCTCACGGCATCGGCCTTCTCCTGGGCTGACGCGGGCGCAACCGACAAGCTCGCGCTGCGGCCGGCGGTGGACGCGGTGGTGACCGGCGCCGGCCTGGTGGCTTTCGCGGTTCCGGAGCTGCTCAAGGGCAGGCTCGCGCCCGCGCACTGCGCGATCTGCGACGGCGACGACAACACCGGCCTGCCTGGCACCGGGTCGCGGGGATCGTTGAACGGCGTGGACGCGTACTTCCACGACGCCCTCACGGGCTTTCTGCTGCCGCGCAAGACGGCCGACACCACGAGCAGCATCTGGGCGTTTGTCCTGCTGCCCATCGGTTCGGTCGCAGGCGCGCTGACTGCGACCGGTCCGCACGCGACCGACGGCGCCGGGCGGCGCGCGACCGTCGTGGTCCTGGAGTCGTCGATCGTCTCGGCGGCGCTGATCCAGGGCGTGAAGTTCTTCGCCGCCCGCAAGCGGCCGTTCGTGCGCTACGGCGACGGCGAGGCGAGCGGCGTCTACGACGTCAACGACCGCGACAGCCACATCAGCTATCCATCGGGACACACTGCGTTCGCCACCTCGCTGGGCGTGTCGCTGGCGATGACGGCGACGCTGCAGGAGTCGTCGGCGGCGCCTTGGCTGTGGGGCGCAGCAGCCGCGATGTCCGTGACCACGGCGACGCTGCGGATGATCGCCGAGAAGCACTACTTCACCGACGTGCTCTCCGGCGCGGCGGTCGGCGTGGCCTGCGGCGTCGTCTTCCCGCTCCTGCACCGGCGCGGCAACGCGCTGGCCGCAAGCTCGCTGTCCGCCGGCGCGCCGGGCCCGGCGCTGGCGCTGTCGGGAGCCTTCTAAGACGCGCGGCTCCGATCTACATTCACCAACCGATGGTCCATCCACTTGCCGGGAAGCCCGCCCCTCGCGAAGTCCTCGTCGACGTCGCAAGGCTTCGCAAGCTCTACTTCGACGAACGTCCGGATCCAGCGGTGCCGGAGCAGCGCGTCGCCTTCGGCACCAGCGGACACCGCGGTTCGTCGCTGAAGCGCGCCTTCAACGAGGCCCACATCCTCGCCATCACGCAGGCGGTCTGCGAGTACAGAAAAGCGCAGGGGACGAACGGGCCGCTCTTCCTCGGCAAGGACACGCACGCGCTCTCCGATCCGGCGCAGGAGACGGCGCTCGACGTGCTGGGCGCAAACGGCGCGCAGGTGTTCTGGTCGCGCAAGCCGACGCCGACGCCGGTCATCTCGCACGCCATCCTCACCTACAACCGCGGGCGCAAGAGCGGGCTCTCGGACGGCATCGTGATCACGCCGTCGCACAATCCACCCGAGGACGGCGGCATCAAGTACAACCCGTCCAACGGCGGGCCGGCGGACACCTCGGCGACGGGATGGATCGAAAAGCGCGCCAACGAGCTTCTGGCGGGCATCCAGCGGGTGCGCCGGTCCGGCGGCGAACTGAAGGAATACGATTTCATCGCGCCGTACGTCCGCGATCTGCGCAACGTGGTCGATGTGGAGAAAGCGCGCGGGCTCAGGTTGGGCGCGGATCCGCTGGGCGGGTCGAACCTCGATTACTGGGACCCGATCGCGGCGGAATACGGCCTCGACATCACCGTCGTGAACCGCAAGGTGGATCCGACGTTCTCCTTCATGACGCTGGACCACGACGGGAGGATCCGCATGGATTGCTCGTCGCCGTATGCGATGGCGTCGCTGGTCGCTTTGAAAGACAACTACGATCTCGCTTTTGGAAACGACACCGACTCGGACCGCCACGGCATCGTCACCCGCAGCGCCGGGTTGATGAATCCGAATCATTACCTCTCGGTGGCGATCGCGTACCTCTTCGGGGGCGACCGCCCGCAGTGGCCGGCGAGGGCAGCGGTGGGCAAGACGCTGGTGTCGTCGGCGCTGATCGACCGGGTCGCGCGGAAGGTCGGGCGCCCGCTGCGGGAGGTGCCGGTGGGCTTCAAGTGGTTCGTCGACGGGTTGCTCGACGGATCGCTGGGCTTCGGCGGCGAGGAGAGCGCGGGCGCGTCGTTCCTGCGCCGCGACGGCACCGTCTGGTCCACCGACAAGGACGGCATCATCATGGACCTGCTGGCAGCAGAGATGCTGGGCCGCACCGGGAAGGATCCGGGCGTGCTCTACCGCGAGCTGTCGGCGGAGTTGGGCGCCCCCGTCTACACGCGCATCGACGCGCCCGCGACGCCAGCGCAGAAGAGCGCCCTGAAGAAGCTCTCGCCCGAGGCGGTGAAGGCTTCCACGCTGGCGGGCGAGCCGATCACCGCAAAGCTGGTGAAGGCGCCCGGCAACGGGGCGGAGATCGGCGGGCTCAAGGTGACGGCAGCGAGCGGTTGGTTCGCTGCGCGGCCGTCGGGGACAGAGGATGTATACAAGGTATACGCCGAGTCGTTCCGCGACGAGGCGCATTTGAAACAGATCGTGGCGGAGGCGCAGGCCATCGTCGCGGAAGCGCTAAAGGGGTAGTCCTCTTTACGCCGTGCAGTCCGGCCGGAGGGCGCATACACTGCCGCGCCATGCCCTTCGACCCGAACGCGTCTTTCGGAAAGTCCCTCTTCTTCGGCGAGATCCTCGAAGACCAGATCTTCCCGTACCCCGAGATGCCGCGCGAGCAGGCGGAGCTGGTCGAGCCCATCTGCGCGGCCATCGACAAGTACATGGCGACCATCGACACCCGCAAGCTCGACCGCGCGGGCGAGATGCCGAAGGAGCTGCTCCAGTCGCTGCGCGAGATGGGCCTCTTCGGCCTCATCGTTCCCGAGGAGCACGGCGGCCTCGGCCTCTCCAACACCAGCTACGCGCGGGTGATGGAGGAGCTGGCCGCCTTCGACGGCTCCATCACCGTCACGCTGGGCGCGCACTCCTCGATCGGCTTCAAGGGCCTGCTCCTCTTCGGCACCGAGGAGCAGAAGAAGAAGTACCTGCCCAGGCTCGCCACCGGCGAGATGATCGCCGCCTTCTGCCTCACCGAGCCGGGCTCGGGGTCCGACGCGTTCTCCATCAAGACCAGCGCGCGGCGCGAGGGCGACTTCTACACCTTGAATGGGCAGAAATTGTGGATCACCAACGGCGGCATCGCCGACTTCTACACGGTATTTGCAAAGAGCAGCCCGGATACCCCCTCGCAAAAAGGCAAGATCACCGCCTTCATCGTCACTCGCGATCTGGGCGGCGTCTCCAGCGGCCCGCACGAGGACAAGATGGGCATCCGCGCCTCGAACACCACCGCCATGTACTTCGACAACGTCCGAGTCCCCGTCGCCAACGTCCTGGGCGAGGAGGGCAAGGGCTTCAAGGTGGCGATGAGCATCCTCAACCACGGCCGCACCGGCCTCGGCGCGGGCGCGGTCGGCGGCCAGCGCCGGCTCCTGGCCCTGGCCATCGCGCACGCGCAGGAGCGCAAGCAGTTCGGGCGGCCGATCGCGAGCTTCGGCAAGGTGAAGGAGAAGCTGGGGCGGATGGCGACCAGCCTCTACGTCAGCGAATCGCTCTGCTACCTGGTCTCCGCCACCATCGACCGGGGCGGGCACGACTATTCGGTCGAGGGCGCGGCCACCAAGGTCTTCAATTCGGAAGCGCTCTGGACCGCGGCCGACGAGGCGTTGCAGATCGCGGGCGGCATGGGCTTCATGCGCGAGCAGCCCTACGAGATGGCCGTGCGCGACTCGCGCATCAACCGCATCTTCGAAGGCACCAACGAGATCCTGCGGCTCTACATCGGCCTCACCGGCCTGCAAAAGCCGGGCGATTATCTGAAAGGCCTGGGCAAGGAGCTGGCCGGCTCGCTCACCGATCCGATCAAGAGCTTCGGACTGCTCCGCGAATACGCGGTGCGCAAGGCGAAGCAGACGGTGCCGTACGGGCGCACGCAGATCACCAGGGCCCACGAGTCGATGCGCGAACAGGTGGCGTACGTCGAGGATGCGGTGCAGGCGCTGGCGGCGCTCTGCGAGACGGTGCTGCGGCGCCACGGTCGGGAAGTGGTGGAGAAGCAGATCGCCACCTCGCGCATCGCCGACGTGGCCATCGACCTGCTCGCGCTCTGCGCCGCCATCGCGCGCACCACGGGGCTGATCGAAAAGCGCGGCCTGGAGAAGTGCACCAACGAATTGAACATGACCTTCGCTTTCTATTCCGACGCGCGCCGCCGCATCCGCGCCAACCTGCGCGCGGGCACCGGGCGCAACAACGACGAGGAGATCAAGAGCGTGGCCGACTACGTGCTCGCGGCCGGCAAGTACGAGAACGACGTGTTGAAGTAGATCTCGAAAGGGGGTCACAATGAAGCGTCTCATTTGCGTGGCGGCGCTTGCCGCATCGGCAGCACTTGCACAGGACGCAGGTCCCGCCGACAAGGCGGCGGCCCCGGCCGACACGTCGGCGGCTGCGGCCGACAAGGCCGCCGCTCCGGCGGCCGAGATGCCCAAGCCGCCGGAGGAGATGTCGATCGAGAGGTGGTTCGTCGGCAGGTGGAACTGCAAGGGCCAGCAGTACGCCGGGCCGATGGGGCCGGAGATGAAGGTCAGCAGCCGGCTGGAGATGACGCTGGAGCTGGGCGGCTTCTGGCTGCAGATCAAGGGCACCGCGACGTCGGGGCCGATGAAGGGCAAGCAGACCTTCGACAGCTTCGCCTCCTTCGACGGGAGCCAGCACCAGCGCTACAACTTCCAGCCGGGTGGCATGTCGCGCATGAGCAGCAAAGGCTGGGACGGCAACGACCTGGTCTTCGAGGGCGAGGGGATGTTGGGCGGCCAGAAGATGCTCCTGCGCCACACCATCACCAAGAAGGGCGAGAACGAGTTCGGCAGCCTCTTCGAGAGCGACGGCAAGACCATGAGCGATCTGACCTGCACCCGCGCCGGGGGCGCGAGGAAGTAGGCGCGGCGATGTCCGCCCAATCAAGTTGAATGGGCGGACATCCGCAAACTCACACACAAACACAAACGCGTTTGAGTTTGAGTTTGTGGCTCGCGATCAGATCGAGAGCACGCCGGTGCGGATCAGGTAGGCGAGTTGCGCCCGTTGTCCCGAGTCGAGCAGCGCGTGGATCTTGCCCAGCGCGTTGACCACCGCGTCGCGCAGCCGCTCGGCGCTCTTCACGCGCAGGTCGCCACCCTCTTTCGCGCGCGCCTGGTCGAACTGCTCCAGGCCCAGCGCGTCGGCGAACCCGGCCACCGTGCGGCGGTCGTCCACCGCCGCCTGCGCGCGCTCCGTCTTGAGCTCGTCGAGGACCTTCGCCAGCTGCGCCACCTGCTCTTCGTTCAGGTTCAGCTTTTAGGCGAGAAACCGCAGCGGCCTGCGCACGCCGAAGGCGCCGCCTCCGCCGTAGTCGTCTCCGGGCCCGCCTCCGTGGTGCCACGGCCCGGCGCGCCAGCCGGCTTCGCCTGGGGACGCCGATTCGCCTTCGCCGCAGCCGTGCCTGCGCGCGCGCTTCCACCACCACATCATGCCTGGGTGCATTTGCTACCTCCGACTCGCCGGGGCTGGTCGCGCCCGGCGGGGATTTCAAGCGTGGGCGAAATGCCTCACGCGTCCTGGAGAGGCTAACGCTGCCAAGCGCGTTGTCAATGTGTCTGCAGCAGGAACGCCGCGCCGAGACCCGCGCCCATCTCCTCCGGCGTGATGCGCCCGTCGCCGTTCAGGTCCAGCGCGTCGAAGACGGCGTCGGTGCCGGCCCACTCCTCGCGGGTGATGAAGCCGTCGCCGTCCAGATCGAAGACGCGGAAGAGATCGTGCGCCGCCTTCGACGAGTCGCCCTTCATCCGCTCCAGCAGCATCGCCTCCAGCGAAACCTGCGCCTTGGTGAAGCCGTCGATGCCCTCGGCGAGCTTCTCCTTGGCCATGCGATCCTTTTCGTGCTGGTCGCGGAACGCCGCCTCGTCGAGGTGCTGCTTCTCGATCTGCAGGCCCAGCGCGTTGCGCGGGTCGAGCTTGCGTTCCAGCTCGCCGCCATAGCTCGCCAGCTCGGAGAGCAGCTTGGGGGCGATGGTGAGCAGGTCGCACCCGGCCAGCTCGAGGATCTCGCCGACGTTGCGGAAGGAGGCTCCCATCACTTCTGTCCTGTAGCCGTGCTTCTTGTAGTAATTGTAAATCTTGGTTACCGAAAGGACGCCCGGATCCTCTTCCGGCACAAACTCGGCGCGGCCCGAGTCTCGGAGATGCCAATCCAGGATGCGCCCCACGAACGGCGAGATCAGCGTCACGCCCGCCTCGGCGCAGGCCACCGCCTGGTGCATGCCGAAGAGCAGGGTGAGGTTGCAGTGGATGCCCTCCTTCTCCAGCTGCTCGGCGGCGCGGATGCCCTCCCAGGTGGAGGCGAGCTTGATGAGGATGCGCTCGCGCCTCGCCCCCGCGGCCTCGTACAGCTGGATGAGGAAGCGCGCCTTCTCCATCAACCTGGCCGTATCGTGCGAGAGCCGCGCATCCACTTCCGTCGAGACCCGCCCGGGCACGATCTCCAGGATGCGCAGGCCGAACTCCACCGCCAGCCGGTCGACGGCGAGCCGGCAGATGTCCTCGCGGCTCGCGCCCTTGGGCACCTCGCGGCGGGCCTGGTCGAGCGCGGCGCGCACCACGTCCTGGTATTCCGGCATCTGCGCCGCGGCGGTGATCAGCGAAGGGTTGGTGGTCGCATCGCGCGGCGTGAACTTGCGGATGGAGTGGAGGTCGCCCGTGTCAGCCACCACCACGGTGACTTCCTTCAGCTGCTCCAATAGCAACATCGGCATGAACTCTCCTCCGGCTGGTTCGCAAAGGAAGATACAGAAGATACAGTAGATGCATCGGCCATGACCAACGTCCACGAGATCCTCGCGAAGGTACGCACGGCGCGGCAGAAGCTGCCGTTCAACGAGGCCGCGGTGCTCTACGCCGCCACGGTCCGCCTGGCGGCGGCGCAGGGCGCGACGCTGCGCGCGCGGCTGGTGCAAATCGACGACTCGGGCGGCCTGCACCTTCTGGCCTTCGACGATCAGGCGCCGGAGATCGAGCCCGGCTACCTCGCGCCCGAGATTCACGGCGCGGATGCGCCGCGCAAGAGCGAGCCGCGGGTGCAGGTCTACGCGGCGGGCGCCCTCGGCTTCGAGCTGCTCACCGGACACATGCCGCCGGGGAATCTCGCCGAGCTGACCGGGCCTCTGGGCGACATCGTGAAGATGGCGCTGGCGCCGGACCGGCGCGAGCGGTTCGGCGACTTGACGCAGCTGCAGGACGCGCTCGAAGGCGTGCAGCCGCGGCCGCCCGCCGAGGGGGAGCGCAACATCTTCAGCTCCCTGCGGACGCGCTGGATGCGGGCGCCGATGGAGAAGGAGGCGGTGGCGCGCCTGATCGAGAAGGTGGGCCAGCTCGAGATGCAGGTGACGCAGCTCGCGAAAGCGCAGACGAAGATCGATGCGGCCCACCGCCAGACGCAGGAGCATCTCGATCGATTCGAGGAGGGGCAACAGCGGCTGCAGCGGGCGCCGCCGTCGGTCCTCGGGCCCGCGCTGCTCGCGGGCGTGATGTCCGCGGCGGCGGTGGTGGCTGCCGCGTGGGCGCTGGGGCTTTTTACAGTCCAGCGCGGGCACGAGGAAGGCCGGGCGCCGGTGGCGAGCTCGCTACCGGATGCGTCTTTTGCGGAAGAGAAATGGCCGCCCGCCGCAGCAGCGCCGGAAAAGCGGGTGCCTGCGGCGGCGGCCGTGCCGGAAAAAAAGCTACCCGACGAGGAGGTGCAGGAAAAGCCTTCGCCTGCGGACGCCGCCGTAGAAGCATCCGCCCCGGTCGATGCCGGTGCAGCCGTTGCGCAAGCGCCCGATGCGGGCGAGCCGGCGGCGGCCATCGCGCCTTTGCGCGACGCCGGATCGATCGTGGCCGCGGCTCCGGTCGCGCCCCCGGCTCCGGCGGAGCCCGCCCCGAAGCGGCGCCGCCAGCCCGAGGTCACGCAGAGGCAGCTGATGCACGCGGTCGCCATCTCGCAGGTGCGGCGCGGCGAGACCGCGCTGGAGAAGAGCGACGCCGACGAAGCGCTGGCGAGCTTCCGCGCCGCGCTCGACAACGAACCGGCGCTGCCGATCGCCTACCGCGGCATGGGCATGGCGTACGCGATGCAGGGCAATGACGCCCAGGCGCTGCAGGCCTACCAGAGGTACCTGCAGCTCGCGCCCTCCGCGCCCGACAAGGGCGACATCCGCCGCTCCATCGCCGAGCTGAAGACGCGCGCCAAGATCGGCACCGGCGAGAAGTAGCCGCGCCGTCTCAGAATCGGACTCCCAATTTGGGACGCCTGTCCAAAACGCTCCACGCGAAAAAAATTTTATTTTTTTTGCGGCGGGCGGCGGGAGAACATCCCCGAGGAGCGCACGAACATGACCCGTTCCCCTGCCTGGTTGAACAGCTCGCCGAGGGTGAAGACGGTGCCGCGGTCCGGATGCTTCGACGACGGCTTCAGCGAGGTGACGGTCATCCGCGCCCGGAGCACGTCGCCGGGGCGCACCGGCTTGAGCCAGCGCATCTCGTCGATGCCCGCCGAGCCGAGGCTCTTGCTGTCGGCGAGCAGGCCGCGGACGAGCAGCCCCATGTAGATGGAGCCTGTCTGCCAGCCGCTGGCGATGAGCCCGCCGAACATCGTCGCGCGCGCCGCTTCCGGGTCGATGTGGAACGACTGCGGATCGTACTTGCGGGCGAACTCCAGGATCTCGGGCTCCGTGATCCGTTGCTCGCCCAGCTCAAACACCTGCCCCTCGGTGAAGTCTTCGAAGTAGCGCATGACCATCCGATAACCCAGAAGCGGCGCCGTGTCGCTTCCGGTCTGCCGCAACACGATTTGACGGGCGGTGGGCAAGTCTGCGTAGAACCCATCTCGTAAAGCATTTGTAACCGCTACAGGCGTAGTCGCTAAGCCGCCTGCGGCGGCCGCGACTAGCAGCCTCGTCCCGGAGGTCGTGCGATGTCCCCTCGAGCGCTTTCCCGCCGCACTCTCCTCGGCGCCGCCGCCGCTTCGCTGGTGGCCCGGCGGACCTTTGCCGCCGCCAAGGCCAAGCTGCGCATCGGCCTGTTGCTCCCGTACTCCGGCACCTACGCCGCTCTCGGCAACAACATCACCGACGCGATGAAGCTCGCCGCGCAGGAGCACGGCGGCAAGCTGGGCGGCCGCGAGGTGGAATGGGTCGCCGTGGACGACGAGTCCGATCCCGCCAAGGCGCCCGCCAACGTCAACAAGCTGATCGCCGGCGAAAAGGTGGAGATCCTCACCGGCCCGGTCCACTCGGGCGTGGCGATGGCGATGATGCAGATCGTCCGCCAGGAGAAGGTGCTGACCGTCGTCACCAACGCGGGCGCGCAGGCGGTGACCGGCACGCTCTGCGCGCCGCACGTCTTCCGCACCTCCTTCTCCAACTGGCAGACCTCGTACCCGTGCGCCGAGGTGATGCTCAAGGCCGGCCACAAGAAGGCGGTGCTGATGTTCTGGAACTACAGCTTCGGGCAGGAGTCGATGGCCGCCTTCAAGGACGGCTACGCGAAAGGCGGCGGCAGCATCGTCAAGGAGATTGCGGTGCCGTTCCCCACCACCGAGTTCCAGGCCAATCTCTCCGAGATCGCCGCGCTCAAGCCCGACGCCGTCTTCGTCTTCTTCGCCGGCGCGGGCGCCGCCAAGTTCGTCAAGGACTACGACGGCGCCGGCCTGCGCGAGAAGATCCCGCTCTACGGCAGCGGCTTCCTCACCGAGGGCGTGCTCGCCGCACAGGGCGCAGCCGCCGAGGGCCTCAAGACCACGCTGCACTACGCGGACGGCCTCGACAACGCCGCCAACAAGAAGTTCCGCGCTGCCTTCCAAAAGGCGACCGGCCGCAACGCCGACGTCTACGCGGTCGCCGGCTACGACACCGTCAACCTGCTCGCGGTCGCGCTCGACAAAGTGCGGGGCGATGTCGCAGCCCAGAAGGAATTGATCGCCGCCCTCGAGTCAGCGCGGATCGAGAGCCCGCGCGGCCCGTTCCGCTTTTCCAAAGCGCACAACCCGGTGCAGAACGTCTACCTGCGCGAGGTGAAGGGCGGCAAGGAAGTGGTGGTGGGCGTCGCGATGAAGGACGCCGAGGATCCCGCCGCCGGCTGTGCGATGGGGAAATGACCCTTTCCCTCTTCGGGCTGCAGCTCCTCAACGGCGTCGAGTACGGCCTCCTGCTCTTCCTCGTCGCCAGCGGGCTGACGCTGATCTTCGGCGTCCTCGGCGTGCTCAACTTCGCGCACGGCTCCTTCTACATGCTGGGCGCGTACCTCGCGTACTGGCTCGCGGAGCGCACCGGCAGCCTGCTCGTCGCCGTGCTCATCGGCGTGCCGCTGGTGGCGCTGCTCGGCGTGCTCGTCGAGCGGCTGGCCATCGCGCGGCTCTACGCGCGCGACCATCTCTCGCAGGTGCTGCTCACCTATGGCCTGGTGCTGCTCTTCAACGAGCTGCAGCGCGCGCTCTTCGGCAACGAGGTGCACGGCGTCGAGACCCCGCGGATGCTCGCCTTCCGCATCCCGCTCGGCGACCAGGCCTGGCCGGCGTACCGGGTCTTCACCGCGCTCGCCTGCCTCGCCGTCGCGGCGGCGATGCGGCAGGTGATCCTGCGCACGCGGTTCGGCATGTGGGTGCGCGCCGGCGCCTCGAACGCGGAGATGGTCGAGGCGCTGGGGATAGACGTCCGCCGCCTCTTCTCTTCGCTCTTCGCTGCCGGCGCCGCGCTCGCCGCGTTGGCCGGAATGCTGGCCGCGCCGCTCACCACCGTGTATCCGGGCATGGGCGAAGGGGTCCTCATCCTCTCCTTCGTAGTGGTGGTGATCGGCGGCATCGGATCGATCAAGGGCGCCTTCCTCGGCGCGCTCCTGGTCGGCCTCTCGGACACCTTCGGCAAGGTGCTCCTGCCCGGATTCTCCAGCGCGATGGTCTACGCGCTGATGGCCGCGGTGCTCGTCTTCCGGCCGCGCGGTCTGCTCGGACAGCAAGGATGACTACGCCGTTGCCCGTGCGCGCGGTCCTCATCGCAGGAGCAGCCGCGCTCCTCCTGGTGGTCTTCTCCGGCGACCGCTTCTGGCTGCAGTTCCTCGGCAAGGCGATGATCACCTGCATCTTCGCCATGAGCCTCGATCTCCTGGTCGGCTTCACCGGCCTGGTCAGCCTCGCGCACGCGGCCTTCTTCGGCCTCTCGGCGTACCTGCTCGCGGGACTGGGCAATCACGGGCTCGCGAATCCGCTGGCCACGCTGCCGCTCTGTCTCGCCGGCGCGGCGCTGGCGGCGCTCGCGATCGGCTGGCTCAGCCTGCGTGCCTCGGGCGCCTACTTCATCATGGTGACGCTCGCCTTCACGCAGATGCTCTACTACTTCTTCAACGAAGCGCCCGGCCTCGGCGGCTCGGACGGGCTCTACCTCGACCAGCGTCCGCGGCTGGGGCCGCTCGACTTCGCCGATCGTAACGTCGCCTACGTCGCCATCTGGATCGCGCTGGTCGCCACCTATCTCTTGCTCCTGCACGTCCTGCGCGCGCCCTTCGGCCACGTGCTGGTCGGCATCCGCGGCAACGAGCAGCGGATGCGATCGCTCGGCTACCCGACGGGCCGCTACAAGCTGGTGGCGTTCGTGATCGCGGGCGCGCTGGCGGGGCTTTCGGGATATCTCGACGCGACGTTGTACGGCTTCGTCAATCCCGCCCAGTTCGGCTGGCGCCAGTCGGGCCTCTTGTTGATGACGGTGCTGCTGGGCGGAAAAGGCACGCTGCACGGGCCGGTGCTGGGCGCGCTCCTGCTCGGCTTCCTCGAGCACTATGGCGAGCAGCTCACCTCGCACTGGAACGCGATCGTCGGCGCCTTCGTGATCGCGGTGGTGCTCTTCCTTCCGCGCGGCCTCGCCGGCCTGCTGCGAGGCGCGCGTGGCTGAGCCGTTGCTGGAGACTTCGGGGTTGTCGCGCCGCTTCGGCGCGCTCGCCGCGGTGGACTCGATCTCTTTCGCCCTCGAGCGCGGCGAGGTGCACGCGGTGATCGGCCCCAACGGCGCGGGCAAGTCCACCTTCCTCAACCTGCTCTCGGGAGAATTGCGCGCCAGCTCCGGCCGCGTGCGCTTCAAGGGCCGAGACATCACCCGCGCGACGCCCGATCGTATCTCGCGCCTCGGCATCGGGCGCAGCTACCAGTCGGCCAATGTCTTCCCCGAGCTCAGCTGTGCCGAATGCGTGTGGTTGGCGGCGCAGTCGCGGGCGCGCACTTCGATGCTCTTCTTCCGTCCCGCCGGGAAGTACGCCGGGGCCTCCGCGCGGGCCGAGCTCGCACTGGGTGCCTGCAAGTTGTGGGAGCGCCGCTTCACCCCGGCGCGCGAACTGAGCTACGGCGAGCAGCGGCAGCTCGAGCTGGCGATGATCCTCGCCACCGAGCCGGAGCTGCTGCTCCTCGACGAGCCGCTGGCCGGCCTCGGCCACGACGAGACCATCTCGGTGATCGCGCTCTTGCGCGAGGTGGCGCAGGGCCGCACGCTGGTGCTGGTCGAGCACGACATGGATGCGGTCTTCTCGATGGCGAATCGGATCACCGTGCTGGCGGGCGGGCGCGTGCTGGAGACCGGATCGCCCGGGCAGATCCGCAAAAGCCGCGCAGTGCGCGAGGCGTATCTCGGAGACGAGCAGCCATGACGCCGCTTCTCGAAGCCTCCGGCCTGCATGCCTACTACGGCGAAAGCCACGTGCTGCACGGAGTGAGCTTCACCATCGCGCCCGGCGAGGTGGTGACGCTGATGGGCCGCAACGGCATGGGCAAGACCACCACCATCCGCAGCGTGATCGGCCTGACGCCGCCGCGCGCGGGCGAGGTGCTGGTGCGTGGGAAACGGGTCACCGGCTGGCCGGCGCACCGCATCGCGCGGGAGGGGATCGCGCTGGTGCCGGAGGGCCGCGGAATCTTTCCCACGCTCTCCGTGCGGGAGAACCTGATCGTCGCCGCCCGCCCTGGACGGTGGTCGCTGGATCGCGCGCTCTCGCTCTTCCCGCGGCTGCGCGAGCGGCTCGATCACCTCGGCTGGCAACTCTCCGGCGGAGAGCAACAGATGTTGAGCATCGGGCGCGCGCTGCTCACCAACCCGGCGCTCATCTTCCTCGACGGCGCTACCGAGGGTCTGGCGCCGCTGGTTCGCGCGGAGATCTGGGCCGCGCTCCGCAAGCTGCGCGACGAGGGGACGGCGGCGCTCATCGTGGACAAGGAAGTGCGCGCGTTGCTGGAGCTGGGCGAGCGGCACCTGATCATGGTGAAGGGCCGCATCGTGTTTGCCGGCACCTCCGCCGAGTGGCGCGCGCGCGCCGAGGAGAACCTGGCGCTGCTCCGGGCCTAGAAGGCGGAAGAACCCGTGAGTGCGCGCCCGATCGTCAGCGTGTGGATCTGGTCGGTGCCTTCGTAGGTGAAGGTCGATTCCAGATTTGCGGCGTGGCGGAGGATGTGGAACTCGCCCGCGATGCCGTTGGCCCCCAGCACCGCGCGGCAGCGGCGGGCGGCTTCGAGCGCGATACGGCAGTTGTTCCGCTTGAGCAGGCTGGTTTGCGCCGGGTGCAGCCGGCCGGCTTCCTTGAGGCGCGCATAGTGCAGCGCCAGAAGCGATGCCTTGACCACCTCGGTCGCCACGTCGGCCAGCTCCAGCTGCACGAGCTGCTTCGCCGCGATCGGCACGCCGAATTGCTTGCGGCCGCAGGCGTACTCGATGGCGATCTCGAGGCACGCCCGCGCCGCGCCGAGCACGCCCCACGCCACCCCGAAGCGCGCGTTGTCGAGACACGCGAGCGGCGCCTTGAGCCCGGCCGCTTCGGGCAGCCGGTTTTCCTCGGGCACGCGCACGCCGTCGAGCACCAGGCCTCCGGTGACCGACGCCCGCATGGAGAGCTTGTTTGGGATCTCCTCGGTTGCGAAGCCGGCCCGGTCGCGCTCGACGATGAAGCCGCGCACTCCGTCGGCGGCGCGCGCCCAGACGATGGCGAGCTGAGCGATCTGCGCGTTGGTGATCCACAGCTTGCGGCCGGTCAGCACCCAGCCATCGCCGTCGCGCTCGGCGCGCGTCTCCATGCCGGCCGGGTCGGAGCCGTGGCCGGGCTCGGTGAGCCCGAAACAGCCCAGCGCGCGGCCCGCCGCCATCTCGGGGAGCCAGCGCTCTTTCTGCGCCTGCGAGCCGAAGCGATGGATGGCGTACATGGCGAGGCTGGTCTGCACCGAGACGAACGAGCGCAGGCCGGAGTCGCACGACTCCAACTCGTGGCAGGCGAGGCCGTACGCGACCGCGCCCATGCCGGCGCAGCCGTAGCCTTCGAGGGCGTCAAAAAGAGCTCGCGCACCACGCGCCGCACGCTGGCGCGCACCTGCCGCTCGTCCTCGCGGAGAAGGCCGTCCCAGCCGATGAGATGCTCGACAGTCAGCGTGTCCATGCGTCCTCGGAATCGACAAACGATTTTGACAACGGAGTTGACAAACAATTTGAAAAACGACTTATGTTCGCACGCGAAGCACTCGCCCGACAGAGGGGGTTTGATGCGTACGACTCTGCGCCTGCTTCCCGGACTACTGCTGTGCCTCCTTCCAGCCGCTTCGCACGCAATCAACATTCCACTAACCATCCCGGACACGACGCTCAACCTGCAGCTCTACGTCCAGCCGCGCTTTCAGATGATGGAGAGCGGGAGTCCGGACGGCCAAAGCCTGTCCTACGATGTGTTCGTGCGCCGGACGCGCGTCCAGGTCAACGGCAATGTGGGGAGCAACTGGCTCTACCTCTTCCAGGTCGACAACGCGAACTTCGGCAAGTTCGGCAACTTCTCCAGCCGCATGATCGTCCAGGACGCGTGGGCCTCCTGGGGGCCTTGGGGGATCAAGGGCAACAACGTCCTCCTCATCGAGGGCGGACTCATCTTCTATCCGGCCTCGCGCTTCGTCATCATGAGCAGCGGCAACTATCCCAGCGTCGATGGCCACCCGGACTTGCTGCGCGGGGTCACCGCCACCCAGTACCCGGCCAACCGCACCACCGGCCTGCAGATGCGCGGTTGGGCCTTGAACAAGAAGGTCGGGTTCCGCGGCGGCATCTACGAGGGCGTCCAGCCCAACGCCACCGCCGGCACGGGGCTCAACACCAAGCGCACTCCTGCCTTCGCGCTGTTCACGAACTTCGACCTCATCGGTTCCGAGGAAGGCACCTACCTGTACCAGGGGATGCTCTTCGGCAAGGATCCGGTCCTCAGCGTGTCGGTCGCGGGCTCCTACCAGTCGCTGGCCTTGCGCACCCTGAAGGGCGCCGCCGATCAGCGCTCGCTGACCAGCACCGTGTTCTTCGATTATCCGCTGCCCGGGGACCAGGAATTCGCCGCCACCCTCGGCGGATACCTCTACGGGAACGGCACCGGCTCCAAGGACACGGGCATCGGTGCGAGCGTCGACGTTGCGTACCGCTATCAATTCGTGAAGCCCTTCATCTCCTGGGAGTACTTCAACTCGGACGACTGCACGGCGACCGTCGGCATCGTCACGGACCCCCAGTGCGCGCAGGCCCACACCGCGGACTCGCGCAACTTCCGCGCTGGCCTCGTCTTCTACTTCAACAAGAGCTTGCACCATCTGGATCTGGAGTTCGCCCTCAACCGAGGCCAGTCGATCGTCGGGCCGACGAGCATCACGGCCGCCGCCGCGGGATATACGCCGCTGCTCGCGCCAGGAGATCAGCCTTTCAACAGCCTGGCACGGCCCGCCAGCAAGACGTTTCTCGCGCAGTGGACCGCGATCTTCTGAGACGGGAAGCCGCGCCGTTCATTTGCCCGTCCAGCGCGGCTTGCGCTTGGCGAGGAACGACTCCACGCCTTCCTTGAAGTCGGCGGACATGTAGTTGCGCACGACGAAGTCGTCGGCGCGGCCGGGCGGCGTCCAGTGCCGCAGCACGCGGTTGAGAGCCTCCTTCGCCGCCAGCAGCGTCAGCGGGGCGTGCTCGAGCAGCGTGCGCGCCATCTCCTCGGCGCGCGTGTAAAGACGGTCCTCGGTGGTGATCTCGTTGAGCAGGCCGACCGCCTTCATCTCCTGCGCGTCCATCAGCCGCGCGAGGAAGAGGATGTCCTTGGTCTTCGCCACGCCGATGAGGCCCGCCAGCCGCGCATGGTTTCGCATCGACAGCGTGTTGCCCAGCGTGCGCGCGATGGGGAACCCGAACTTCGCCGAGGGCGCCCCGAGCCGCAGATCGCAGGCCGCGGCGATGCCCGCCCCGCCGCCCGTGCAGGCGCCCTGGATGGCGGCGATGGTCGGCACTTTTAGATCTTCGAGCGCGTCGAAGACGGCGTCCATGCCGGCTTCGTAATCGAGCGCGTCCTTGGGCTCCTTGAAGGCGCGGAATTGAGCGATGTCGGTGCCGGAGACGAAGGCCTTGTCGCCCGCGCCGCGGAGGATGAGCACCTTCACTCGCGGATCGAGCGAGCGGCAGATCTCGCCCAGCTGCCGGTACATCCCGAAGGTCATCGCGTTGCGCGCCTCGGGGCGATTGAAGGTGAGCCAGGCGATCCCCGAATCCTGCACTTCGAAGAGAATCTCGTCGGTGCTCATGCCGGCTCCTTGATCACCCCGGCGCTGGCGAGGCCGCGGATCTCCTCTTGGGTATATCCGATCTCCGCCAGCACCTGCGCGGAGTGCTCGCCCAGGAGCGGGCCCGCCCGCTTCATCGCAACCGGCGTCGCCGACAGACGCATCGGCGAGCCGATCTGCTTCACCGGCCCGAGCTTTTTGTGCGGCGCCTCCGAAAAGAAGCCGCGCTCGTTCAGGTGCGGATCGTCGAAGACCTGCTTGTAGTTCTGCAGGACACCGCAGGGCACGCCGGCCTTGTCGAGCGCGTCCACCCAGTGCCGCGCCGGCTTCTGCGACGAGACCGCCTCGATGCTCTCGGCGATCGCGCTCCGGTTCTGGTGACGCAGATGATTCTTGGCGAAGCGCGGATCGGTTTTCAGATCTTGCAGACCGAAGACGTCGCAGGCGGCCTCCCATGTCTTGTTGGAGGTCGCGCCGATGGTGAAGAAGCCGTCCGACGCCTTCAGCGCCTGGTAGGGCGCGCTGGTCTGGTGCGCCGAGCCGAGCGGCTTGGGGATCTCCCCGGTGGCGAAATACCGTCCCGCTTCCCAGACGGCGAGCGAGACCCCCGCCTCGAACAGGCAGACGTCGACGAACTGCCCGCGCCCCGTCTGATCGCGCACCCGCAGGGCGGCGAGCGCCGCCACCGCTCCATAGAGCGCGCAGGCGAGATCGGTGACCGGCACGCCAACCTTCACGGGCGCGGCGCCGCCCTCCTCGCCGGTGATGGACATGAGCCCGCTCATCCCTTGCGCCATGATGTCGAGCCCGGGTCGCTGCGCGTAGGGTCCGTCCTGGCCCCAGCCGGAAGCCGCGACGTAGACCAGCCGCGGGTTCAGCTTCGACAACCTCGGGTAGTCGAGCTCCAGGTCGGCCATGGTCCCCGGCCGCAGGTTCTCCACCAGCACGTCTGCGCGCTCCGCCAGCTTGCGGAAGATCTCCTTTCCGCGCGGGGATTTTAGATCCAGCGCCAGCGACCGCTTGTTGCGGTTGAGCCGGATGAAGCCCGACGATTCTCCCTCGAGGAAGGGACCGTTGGTGCGCGTCAGGTCTCCGCCGTCGGGGTTCTCGATCTTGACCACCTCGGCGCCGAGATCGGCGAGCTGCAGGGTGCAGAAGGGCGCGGCCATGAAGTTGCCGACCTCGAGCACCCGGATTCCGGCCAGCGCTCCTTGGGACATGTCAGACTCCGAACGTCTCGCGCCACTTGGCGATCGCCTCGGGGATGCCCAGGACGTCGAAGGCCCCGGCGCTCAGCGCACCCAGTCCCAAGCGGAGGAATCCGCGGCGTTCAAACGGAGAGCTCATCGAAGCAGCGTTTCTACAGTGAAAGTCAGGAATCCACCAGCGGCAGAAACTGCTTCACGAAGGCCGGGCCACGCGCTTCGTCCTCGTGCTTGAAGTAGACGAACGCATCCTCCGGGAAGCCTTGCACGGCTAGCGCCCGCCTTGGCGTCGCGCAGCGCCGCGTACGTCTCCTCGGAAAACCAGCTGGCGTGCCGGAACTCGAAGGCGGCGCGCAGGTCGCGGGGGAGCTGCAGCAAGAACTCGCGCAGGAGCGGCACGTCGGCTTTCAGATTCGGAGGCAGCTGGTAGAGCACGGGACCGAGCCGCGGCCCCAGCGTCCGCGCCGCTTCCGCGAACGAGGTCACCAGCTCCGAGCAGTCGCGCAACCGCTTCTGGTGGGTGATCCGCTGCCAGGCCTTCAATGCAAAGTGAAAAGCCGGCGGCACCTGCGCCGCCCAGCCTTGCAGGATCTTGGCGGTGGGCTTTCGATAAAAGGAGTAATTGATCTCGACCGTGGAAAAGCGCTCCGCGTAATAGGAGAGCATCTTGCGCGCCGACAAGTCCTCCGGATAGAAGCTGCCCCGCCACGCCTCGTAGTTGTAGCCGCTGGTGCCGACCTGGATCACGCCTGCACCAGCTTGCGGTAGGTGCGCAGATGGCGCAGCGCCGCGGCCGCGTCGCCGCGCAGCTCGTAGAGGTGCGCGAGGTTGTAGTGCGCGTCCGCGCAGGCCGGGTCCGCCGCCAGCGCCGTGCGGTAGGCGAGGATGGCTTCGTCGGGCATGCGCAGATCGGTCAGCGCCACGCCGAGGTTGAACAACGCAATGACGTTGTCGGGCCGCAATTCGATGGCCTTTCGATAATGCCCGGCAGCGCCGCGCGGATCGCCCGCCTCGTGCAGCAGCCGCCCCAGGTTCACCTGGGCGTCGGCGAGCGTGGGATCCAGCTCGAGCGCGCGCCGGTACGCGTCGGCCGCGTCGTCCGGAGCCGACTCCTCCAGATCGCAGCCGCGCTCGTACCAGCTGGACGCGTCGCCGTCGTCCGGCGCGCGCAGGTGCAGCGGCGCGACCTTCCGCGCCAGCTCGCGCGTGCCGAAGTCGAACAGCACCTGCCCGGACTCCGGACTCCATTGCGCGCTGCCGTCGCCGACCACGATGCGATCGCCCTCGGCGCGGATGTGCACCGCGCGCAGCGGCCGGCCAAAGGGGAGCTGCTCTTTCAGCTTGCGCAGCGCGCTGCGGACGCGGCGGGGCGCGATGCGCGCGGATACCAGCCCCTGCGCCGTGCGCAGGAGCACCAGATCCTGGAAGGAGAAGCGCAACTCGCCGCGCGGCCCGCGCTCCGGCTCGAGGAACCCGGCGCGCACGTACGAGCGAACCTGCCCCACCGAAAGGCCGAGCATCTTCGCCACCTCGCGCGCTCCGTAGCCGCTCATCGCCGAGCAGGAATGACACGGACCCGCGGCGGGCTCAAGGCGCGCTTGCACGGCCGCGTTCGCGCCCTCTGCGCGGCTACTTGCTGGCCTTGGACTTGCCCGCCCGCTCCTCGCGCGGCGCGCGCTTGGCGGGTTTCCGCGCCGCAGCGGGAGCTGGCTCGTCGGCGGCCGCCTCCTTCGAGGAAGCGGGCTGCGGCCCGAGCCCCTTCGCCGCCAGCGACGCCTTGAGCGCCTCCATCAGATCGATGATCTGCGTCGGCGGCCGCTCCGGCTCCGCCTGGATCTCCTGCCCCTCGACCTTGCGCTGGATCTGCGCCTCGATGCGCTTGCGCACGTCGTCCTCGAACTTCTCGGGCTTGAATTCGTCGGTGGAGATCTGGTCGATGATCTGCTGCGCGAGCGCAAGCTCCTGCTCCTTGACTTCGCCGCCCTCGACCTCGAGCTCCGAGAACGGCCGCACCTCGTCTGCGTAGAGGAGCGTCTGCATGACGAGGCCGCCCTCTGGCAGCGGGCGGATCTGCACCAGGTACTGCTTTCCGCGCGCCGCATACCGCGCCAGCGCCGTGCGGCCGCTCCGCCGCATCGCCTCGGCGAGCAGCCGGTAGGCGCGGTCGGCGCCCTTTTCCGGTCCCAGGTAATAGGCCTTGTCGAAAAAGACCGGGTCGATCTTGTCGCTGGGCACGAACTCGGCGATCTCGATCTGCTGGGTCGACTTCTCCTCCAGCGCCTTGAGCTCGTCGGGCGTGAAGGTGACGTAGCGATCTTTCGCGAACTCGTAGCCCTTCACCATCTCGTCGCGCGGGACGACGACGTTGTCCTCGCGCGGGCAGATGTACTGCTGTTTGAGGCGCGAGCCGCACTTGGAGTGCAGCAGGTTGAAGGAGATGGCGACGGACGACTGCGTCGCCGAGAACAGCCTTACGGGAATGGAGACCAGTCCAAAGGAAATGGTCCCGGACGCAATCGACCGAGCGCTCATGGGGCCCGATGATAACCTGCGCGGGCGAATGGCCAACTTCCTTGACGAATACCGCCGCAAGCGGTCGCCCGATCGGACGCCGGAGCCGTTCGGTTCCGACCGGGAAGATCGCGACCCCGCTGGCGCGGCGCGTCCAGGAATTTTCGTTGTGCAACAGCATGATGCGACGCGGATGCACTACGACCTGCGGCTCGAATGGGACGGAGTCCTCAAGTCCTGGGCCGTTCCCAAGGGCCCCTCCCCGGACCCGGCGGACAAGCGCCTCGCGATGATGACCGAGGACCATCCGCTGGAATACGCCGACTTCGAAGGCGTCATTCCGGAGGGCAACTACGGCGCGGGGCCGATGATCGTCTGGGACCGCGGGCGCTTTCAGCCGGTGGGCGATCCCCGGCAGGGCGTGCGCGACGGGAAGGTTCTGTTTGAGCTCAAAGGATTCAAGCTGAAAGGGATGTGGACGCTGGTACGGATCGGCAAGGGTTCCGGGAAGGAGTGGCTGCTGATCAAGGAGACCGGCGACGGGCACGTGCGGCGCGGCGGGACGTACGACGACCGCTCGGTGTTGTCGGGGCTCCGGGTCTCCGAACTTCAAGAAAGCGGGAAGCGCGCGGCCGAGATCCGTACCGAGCTCGAGCGGCTGGGTGCCCCGCGGCGCGAGGTGCGCGGCGAGGAGGTGCAGCCGATGCTGGCGGAGCAGCGCCCGGAACCGTTCGACGATCCCGCCTTCGTCTTCGAAGTGAAGTACGACGGCTTCCGCGCGGTGGTGGCGCGGGAAGGGTCGCGCCCGCGCATCTTCTACCGGCGCGGGTCGGACGCGACCTCGGTGTTTCCCGACCTGGCCGAGCTGCCGGCGACGCTCTTCCTCTTCGATCTGCTCGCCTTCGACGAGTTCGATCTCCGCCCGCTGCCGCTCATCGAGCGCAAGAAGCTCCTGGCGCGGCTGGTGCCCACCGACGGTCTTCTGCGAGCGGTCGATCACGTGCAGGGTCAGGGCCGCGCGCTCTTCGCCAGCGTGCGCGAGCTGGGGCTGGAAGGCATCGTGGGAAAGCGCGCGGAGTCGCCCTATCGCGCGGGGCGGTTTCGCGACTGGATGAAGGTCCGCGCCGACCGGGTCGGCGATTTCGCGGTGGTGGGCTTCAGCAAGGGCGAAGGATCGCGGTCGGGATTCGGATCGGTCCACGTCGCGGTGCAGACGCCTTCGGGGCTCGTCTACGTGGGGAAGGTGGGCGGCGGATTCAGCGAGAAGGAGCTGAAGCAGGCGCGCGCGGAGCTGGACGCGCTGCGCGTTGCGAAGCCGCCCTGTACCGGGCCGCTGCCCAAGGGCGCGGGAAACACCTGGGTCGAGCCGCGGCTGGTGGTCGAGGTCCGATACAAGGAGATCACCGAAGAGGGCCTCTTGCGGCAGCCGACATTTCTCAGATTTCGATCCGACAAGACGCCGGCGGAGTGCGTTTCGCCCGAGGCGCTGCCCACCCTGCCGGCGCCGCCGGTGAAGCGCGAGGTGCCGTTTTCGAATCTGGAAAAAGTCTTCTGGCCGGAGGAAGGTTATACCAAGGGCGATCTGATCGAGTATTACCGCGCCATCTCGCCGTGGCTGCTTCCGTATCTTCAAGACCGGCCGGTGGTGCTGACGCGCTATCCGGACGGCATCGCCGGAAAGAGCTTCTTCCAGAAGGATGCGCCGGACTACGTGCCGTCCTGGATCCGCACGGCGCGCGTCCCGGGCGGCGGCGGCTTCGCGCGCGACCCGGATACCGAGGGACGCGAGGTCGAGTTCTTCGTCTGCGACGACGTCGACTCGCTGCTCTACATCGCCAACCTCGCCACCATTCCGCTGCACCTGTGGGCCTCGCGGCTGGCGGCGCCGCTGAGCCCGGACTGGTGCATCGTCGATCTCGATCCGAAGACGGCGCCTTTCGCCGACGTGGTGACGCTGGCGCGCGCGGTCCACGAGCTCTGCGAGGAGATCGGATTGCCGAATTTTTGCAAGACCAGCGGGCAGAAGGGTTTGCACGTGCTGGTGCCGCTGGGAGGGCAGCTCGATCACGCGCAGTCGGTGACGCTGGCGGAGCTGATCGCGCAGACAGTCGAGAAGGACCACGGCAAGATCGCCACCACCGCCCGGAACATTCCTTCGCGGAGGGGGCGGGTGTATCTGGATTGCTATCAGAATGGATATGGAAAGACGATCGCGGGGCCGTTCAGCGCGCGGCCCGTGCCGGGCGCGACGGTGTCGATGCCGCTCAAGTGGAGCGAGGTCGATGGGAAGCTCGACCCGCGCAGGTTCACGCTGAAGACGGCGCCTTTGCGGATGAAGAAGCTCGGCGCCGACCCGCTGGCCCCGGTGCTGACGCTGCGGCCCGATCTGCATGCGGCGTTGGCGAAGCTCTCCACGAGGCTCAAGTGATCTTGCAGCGGCCGCCGGATGCGTGGGCGCTCTACGTGCTGGCTCACGGCGCGGGGGCGGGGATGCGCCATCCGTTTCTGGAGTCGCTGGCGGCGGCGCTCTTCGCCCGGGGGATGGCGACGCTGCGGTATGAATTTCCCTATCTGGAGGAGGGGCGGCGGCGCATCGATCCCAAGACGGTCCTCGAGGAACGCGTGCGCTTTGCGGTGGCTGCGGCGCAGGAGCAGCGGCTGCCGCTCTTCGCGGGGGGAAAGTCGATGGGAGGGCGCATGACCTCGCAGGCGTTCGCGCGCGCGCCGCGGGAAGGGGTGCGCGGAATTGCCTTCGTCGGCTTTCCGCTCCATCCGGCCGGGCAGCCCGGCGTGACGCGCGCGGAACACTTGAAGGACGTTGGCGTGCCGATGCTCTTCCTGCAGGGGACGCGCGACGAGCTGGCGGATCTGTCGCTGCTGCGGCCCATCGTCGCGGCGCTGCCCCAGGCGGTCCTTCACGTGTTCGAGGATGCGGACCATTCGTTTCATGTGCGGAAGAAGAGCGGGCGGACAGATGCGGAGGTGATGGCGGAGCTGGCGCGGACGCTCGCTGAGTGGGCGAGGACGGTGCTGTCGACGGAGTAAGTGGGTCGCGGTTGTCGCGGTCGTGGACGCAAGTCGGCGGTCGCGGTCGTGGTGCTGCCCTGCGACGTCTTCCTCGCCTCGCACGGCAGCTTCTTTAAGCTGCAGCAAAAGATGGATCGGCTGCGCAAGGGTGACCCGTTGGCGTTCGTGGATCCCGCCGGTTATCGCAAGTTCCTCGCCGCTTCGCGCGAGAGCTTCGAGCAACAACTCCGCCTCGAATAGTCACGGAAGGCAGGTCCGTCATACAGTGACCATCAGACCGACTTCGGAAGCGACCCCGGTCGTCGTGAGCGGCATGGTCGCGGAAACGCTCGATGGTCGGGCTTTACCTCACGGAGACCATGAGGCCGGCGCCTGGTTCGAACGTGCCCGAGTTCCGGCGCATCGATTACCTGACCTACGACAACGTCCAGGCCCGATGGGAGTACGTGTCGATGGACACCCGCGCTCCTGTCGGCATCATGTTGAAAAGCATGATCGCCCTTCATCCGCTGTGAGCGCCACATGGGCCGCATCGGCACGCCGGACGGTCAGCTTCAGCCAGGAGGCGCGATCTGGAACCCCCACATGATGGTCTCCACTCCCGGGTTGTGATGGGTCAAGCGGCCATTCGAGAGATGGCTGAAGGAAATGACGAGACGCACCGGCGACACGAGCGCCCACGATAGCTCGACCGACGAGCGAAACTCGATCGGTGAGCCCAGATCGCGATTGCCCTGCGAGAGCACGATTCCCGGGGCGAACCCAGGGCTGAGCTGGACACCTCCAGGAAGCGGGAGCTCGAGCACGAGCCCGCTGAACAGATATCCGCCGCCGCTGCTGCCGGCGAGCGCTCCCACGACGGGTCGCAAGGGTCCCCATTGCCACGGCGAACGAACCTCGACTTGGATACCGACTTCGCGCGGTTGCCCTGCCCGCAGACCGTACTGTCCGCTCGAGACGCCGACCGACGTTTCTTCCGCGAGCGCGGGGCTCGCCGCGAGCAGCACGACCGCGAGAAGCGTGGTCGCGGCACGCTTTGAATCCCTCGGTTCGCTGCGGCATCGCTCCAAATGGGATGGCAGGTTCATGGCGGCTCACGGGTTGGATGCCAGCGACCACGAAGCCGACGCACCAGCGGTCACCGATTTCGACTGCTGCTCGCTACGGCCGTAAAGCTTCGCGTCGGCGCAGCGGTGGCAGGTAGCGTGGCACGACTCGACCTCGCTCGCTGCTCTCGTTGACAGCACAATGCCGGTCGAGGCACCGGGCACGCCTCCGATTTGGGCAGCGATCCATTTTGTTGGCCGGAAGCCTCGGCCGAGTCCGTCTATCCTGACAGGCGAGGAGACGAGTGGTCCCAGCGGACGTCGACAGCGTCTACCGGCGTTTTTTCCCTCTGATCCGGGCGAAATGCCGCCGCATGCTCGCCGACGCCGAGGAGGCGCAGGACGTGGCGCAAGAGACTTTCGCGCGCCTGTGCGGCGCAGGGCTCATGGGACGCGATGCGCGGCAGGTCATCGCGTGGATCTACCGCACCAGCACCCGTCTTGCGGTCGATCTGCTCCGGCAGCGCGAGGGCCGGCCCGCTGTAGACGCCGGAGCGGTAGATGGGCATCGGTGCGATCCCGGGCATGAGGATGCACTCGCCACCCGCCAGCTCCTTGGGCAGTACGCGAAACGGCTGGGCGCGGGCGACCTCGAGCTCTTGATCATGCAGCGGCTCGACGGCATGAGCCAGCCGCAGATCGCGCTGGTGCTGGGAACCTCCGAGAGGACCCTCCGCCGCAGGCTGTGGAAGCTCGACCAGCGTCTCAGCAGGATCACGACGGAGCTGCACCATGGAACATGAGCACCCTTCTTTCTTCGAGCTGGACGAGCTCGCCCTCGCACCGGAGGAGGTTCGCCAGGCGCGCCTGATGGGCTGCGCAAGCTGCCTGCGATACATCGCCGAGCAGCGCCGCGAGCGGCGTTCCCAGCGTCAGCCTCTACATCAAGCATGACGGCGAGGTGCGCCGCTGGGACGGGATCGGACCCGTCAGCGCCGGCGATGCCTTGATGCTCGAGATCGATTCCACCGGATATCGGGCCGTATCGGTAGAAAGCCTCTCGAGCCCCTCCGCCGAGCCGCTCTACCAAGGAGAAGTGAAGGGCGCCGGGCGAGTCCTGGTCCCGCAGAGCTTTCGAGTGGATGATTCACCGGGCCCGGAGCGATTGCGCGTGCGGTTGACCGGCGATGCAGGGATCTGGACCAAGGAGATCAGCCTGCCCAAGAGGGGAGCCCGATGATGCGTCCATTCGCCATCGTCCTGCTCTCGATGGCGGCTTCGCTTCCGGCGCTTGCCGCGCGCCGCGTCGCCGTGGTCGTTGGAACGAATCACGCCGTCCCCGGACGGGAAGCCTTGCGCTACGCGGACCGGACGCTCGCGACCTGGCGGACGTACTGATCCGGGCAGGCCAGTTCCAGGCGGCCGACGTCTACACGCTCATTGACCCCGATCCGGCCGTCATCACCGGCCACCTCGATAGGCTTCTGCAGGAGTCCGGCCGCACCCGGGAGGAGACCCTGCTCCTTTTCTATTATTCGGGCCACGCCGACGACCGCGCTCTCTATCCCGCGGGGCAGGCGCTCCCTCTGACCGATCTGCGCAGCAGGCTCGGAGACAGCCGGGCGGCCGTGCGCATCGGGATCATCGACGCCTGCCGCGGCGGCGCGTGGACGCGGGCGAAGGGGCTCAAGGCCGAGCCGCCATTCGAAGTGATCGTTCCTCTGGAAGTCGCCAGCGAAGGCTCGGTCCTGATGTCTTCGAGCTCCGGCGAAGAGAGCGCGCACGAAGCCGACTCCTTGCGCGGCTCCTTCTTCACCCACCATCTCGTCGCGGGCCTGCGCGGCGCCGCCGCCAGCTCAAACAGCGGTCAGGTCACGCTCACCGAAGCGTTCGCCTACGCGCAGCGCTACACGGTCCGCGACACCAGCCGCATGGCGCGCGATCCGCAGCATCCGAGCTTCGACATGCAGCTCCGGGGTCGCACCGACATCGCGCTCACCCGCACCGAGACCAGCCCCACGTTGGTCTCGCTGGAGCAGATCGAGGGCCCGCTGCAATTGGTCCAGCTCTCGACCGGCGTCGTGGTCCTCGAGGTTCCGGCCGGAGAAAAGACGCTGAAGCTCGCCGTCCCTGCCGGCACCTACCTCGTCCGCAAGCTCTCGGGGCGACGAAGCTGGTCTCGCGAGATCCAGGTGGAGGCCGGACGGCCGCTGGTGGTGTCCGAAGCGAGCCTGGAGCTCGTCGGTAGCACCATGCTCATCGCCAAAGGAACGTCCACTTCGTTCACCACCGCGTCGGCGGGAAGCGTCTCGGCCCAGCTCTCCGCCGGAATCTCACGCTCCGACTCGCCTGCCGGCCCCGACCTCTCGTTCACGCACAGCAGTTTCGTGCTCCACGGCTCGCTGGAGTGGGGCATCACCGATCGCCTGCAACTGAATCTGCTGGCGCCGGGTGTGGCCTGCCGCTTCGGGGAGCTCGGAGATCTAGAGGCGGTCCCGCACCTGTTCATGGCTGGTTTCTCGCTCTTGTGGGGGTCGACTGGGCAGACCACGAGGTTGACGTTCCACTCCTTGCTGGGCGCCG
>WNFI01418094.1_pt1 | contig 39203 bp, 30 predicted proteins | sample 5400471 | NCBI WGS metagenome assembly WNFI01 (sample SAMN13153348, study PRJNA577476) | soil metagenome | isolation source: 100 cm saprolite on Douglas fir-dominated hillslope | place: USA:California | collected 2013-09-17 | reverse complement strand
GTGGAAGGCCCTTTCGCCACGCTCGAATCCATCCTTGATGAACGGAAGCATCACCCGATACTCCTCGTCAGCGCTGTTGAAGAAGGCGCACACGTGACGCTGTGTGCCCAGCATTGAGCCGGCGAACCGGATTGGCTGGTCGCTCTCGCTCGGCGGTCCTCCGCGAACATTGGCGTTCTCATTGGCTGGAGCCACTGGGAGTCTCCTTCCACGGTCGAGGGTCCGCGTACGCCATGGCTTGCCTCTCCTGGGTCGCGTCGCGGAATGGGCTCCGAGACGCAACCCGCTTTGGGTGGGACATGATATCGCGGTAGGCCTTCGCGATGCTCGCATGGCCGCTTGGTGTGCAAGTGGTCGCTGGTTCAAATCCAGGCGCCCCGACCATGCGATCTGCTTCCTGCTTGGGAGACGGTCAGGGCCTCAGTTCCAGGCTCGGTGCATCGGTCGCGTGCTCGACACGTTTCATCGTCCGGGGCCTGGATGCGGACCTCGTCGTCCTGAACGGCGACGCGGCCTTCCTTCGGGGGCGAGCGAATCTCCGGCACCGATCCCGGCATCAACACCCCGCTCCGGCAGCCTTGCGGTTGGAGGCGGAAATGGCGTCCCGAAGAAACCATCCGATCACCATCGCCCCCAACCCCCACCGCGTGCGCGTGATCTTCAATGGACGCGTCGTCGCCGACACGACGCGCGCGCTGACGCTGAGGGAGGCGAACCTTCCGCCGGTGCAGTACGTCCCGCGAGAAGACGCGGACATGTCGCTGCTGGAGCGCACCGCGGAGAAGACGCACTGCCCGTACAAGAACGACGCGGCCTACTACACGATCCAGGCGGGCGGGCGAGTGGCCGAAAACGCCGTCTGGACGTACGAGGAGCCGTACCCGGCGGTTGCCGCGATCAAGGGCCACCTCGCCTTCTACCCGGACCGGGTCGACCGAATCGAGGAAGTGCCAGGGCAGTAGCCGGCAAGCGCGGAACGGCGCATTCGCCACATCAGCGTTCGAAACACGAGCGACCGGCGATGCAGACGTGCGGATGCGCGTACGAGTCGTCGGGTCCCACGGCGTCCCCACTCGCCGTGCACCAGAACGTGGCGGTCGCCACGAACCCAGCCTCGAAGCCCACGGCGTCGTCGTAGGTGACGCCCGGCGTTCCCTTGGAGCGCAAGCGTCGACAGACGATCGGTCCCTCTGGCGTTGTTGGCGTCTGCAGCGGCTCGCGAGGCACGTCAGCTCGCCGCCGCAGCCATGATCGTTCTTCGGACGACCGCCTCAAGAACCGGGACCTTGTAGCCGTTCTTCGACAGTGGCGTAGCACCCGCCACGGCGGCCCGTGCCGCCCTCCGTGCCAGGTCCTCCGTCAGCGGCTGGCCGATGAGGAGCCGCTCACTCTCGGTCGCCCGGCGGGGCGTGGGCGCTACCCACCCCATCACGATCGAAGCCCCTCGCACGGTTCGTCCAGCCATCGTGAGGACCGTCGCCACGTCGCAGATCGGCCAGTCGTAGCTGTCACGCTCCGTCTGCTTGTGATAGGCGGCCTTGGTCTCGGTCATCTGCGGCGGCAGGAAAAAGTCGGCGAGCTTCACGACGCGCGGCTTGCCGTCGCTCCCGACGAGCTCGACGCTTGCGTCATAGGCCACCAGCGCGGTGGCGGGGGTCGAGGCCTGGACCAACGGGGTCGTCGCGTTGTCGAAGATCGCGTGGTACTGGTTCTCGCCGTCGCGGACGCGAGCAAAGGCGTCGACGCCGTCGGAGTGGAAGTAGTCGTGACGGAAGTACCAGTCGCGCGGCCGTTGGAGCAGGTTACCGCCGATGGTGGCGGCGTTGCGGATCTGCGGCGTCGCCGCGTGACCGGCCGCGTCGGCGAGCGCGATGAACCGCGAGCGAATCGTCGGGTCGGCGTCGATGCGTGCAAGTGTTGCCATCGCGCCGAGCACGAGGCCCTCGCGCGCGTCGTAGCGGATACCGTCGAGTCCCGCAATCGTCTTGAGATTGACGAGCCGCGCGGGCGTGACGATTCCCTCCTTCATTAGATCCAGCAAGTCGATTCCGCCCGCCTTCGCGAGGACGGGCTCAGGTTCAGTCGTCTGCGCCAGCTGCGCCGTAGCCTGCTCTACGGATTTGACGTCGATCCATTCGAAGGTTCGCATGACCAGTCCTTCCGTTTGCGCGTCTCAGCTCCGCAAGGCGGCCAGCACGTTCGAAGGTGTCATCGGGAGCGTGCGGATGCGCTTCCCGGTAGCGTTGTAGAAGGCGTTGGCGATGGCGGCCGCAGTGGCCACGTTGGCCGGCTCGGCGACACCGCGCGCGTCCGTCGACGACTGCGCGCCGAGCTGCTCCAGCAGAACGACTTCGATCGCGGGGGTTTCCCGTGAACCGACCATCTTGTACTGGTCGACGTTCGCGTTCAGCTGATGGCCCGAGGCGGGATCGAGGTGGCGCTCTTCGTAAATGGCGTAACTGACGCCCTGGATCACGCCGCCGAAGATCTGGCTCTCCGCGAGCTTCGGGTTGATGGGACGCCCGCAGTCGTGCGCGGCGACGATGCGCTCGACCTTCACCACGCCGGTCTCGGTGTCGACGGCGATTTGCGCGAACTGCACGCCGCCGATGCCGTGCTTGCTGACGCGAATGTCGCCGAGGCTCGCGGCGTAGCCCTCGTAGTCGTCGGGCCGATCGGCACGGTGCGCGACTTCGCCGATCTTCGCTTTCCGCACGGCTTCCTTGAAGGGCAGCGCGGTGCCGGACTTGCCGCGTACCATGACCTTGCCGTCGGCGAAGACGATGTCCTCAGCCTTTGCTTCGAAGAGCGGAGCGACGCGACGGGCGAGGTCGCGCGCCGCCTTGTGGGCAGCATTTCGCGCGGCGGGCGTGAGGGAGGCCGTGACCTGGCTGCCGCCGGACGGCGGGCCGATCGGGTAGCGCGTATCACCGATGTATGTACCGATGTCTTGTGGACGCAGCCCGAACTCCTCGGCCACGACCTGCGCCAGCACCGTCTTGGTTCCGGTGCCGACGTCCTGGGCGCTGCTGAATGCCTCGACGCTGCCGTCGTCGGCGACGCGCACCTCGCACGCGGTGTTCTTGCTGACGAGGTAAACCCACTGCGACTGCGCCATCCCGACCCCGCGCTTGACCGGCCCGGTGTCGGCGCCGGCCGGCTTGCGCTTGTCCCAGCCGAAGCGCTGAGCGCCGACGCGGCGCTCGAACGCACGGGCGAGCGAGTCGTCGGTGCCCTTGGTGTCGATCTTGTCGCGCAGCGCCACCGGATCCATGCCGATCTTCTCGGCGAGCTCGTCGAGCGTCTGCTCGAGCGAGAAGATCCCCTGCACCTGCCCGGGCGCGCGAAACGCGGCGCACGGGCCGGCGTTGGTGAAGACGTCGTACTGCTCGCTGTAGAAGTTCGCGCACGGGTACATCGCGCTGTGACAAAACCCGACGCCCGCGCCGCCCGCCACCCCGCCCGTGCCCCAGCTCCTCACGTCGATGGCCGTGAGCGTCCCGTCCTTCTTCGCGCCGAGCTTCACTTTTTGCAGGGAGCTTGGCCGGTTGCCGGCAGACTCGTGCTCCTCGCGGCGGTCGAGCATCATGCGCACCGGCGCCTTCGCCTTGCGCGAGAGGTGAATCGCCAGCAGCCCGTGGTTGCCGATGCCGTACTTCGCGCCGAACCCGCCGCCGGTGAAATCGCTGATGACGCGGACCTTCCTCTTGGGCAGCTCGAAATACTCCGCGGCCTCATCGCGGACGCTGAGCGTCCACTGGGTGGACGCGTAGATCGTCAGCCCGTCCTCGCGCCAGTCGGCCACGATGCCATGCGTTTCCATCGGCACGTGCGTCTGCACCTGCGTGCGGAACTCGCCTTCGATCACGACGTCCGCCTCGGCCATTCCCTTGGCCACGTCGCCTCGCGCCGGGTCGAGAGGGCCGCCCTTGTTCGGGCCGCGGATGTTGCCATGCTGCGGCAGCCCCGGCGGCGCGCCGCCGCCGCCGGCGGTCGCCGGTTGTTCGACGGGCCCGGGAAAGACCAAAGGCGCGTCCCGCTTCATCGCACCTTCCAGCGAGGCCACGTGCGGCAGGCGTTCGTACTCCACGCGCACGAGCTTCGCCGCCTCCTCCGCCGCGCGGGCCGTCTCCGCCGCCACGGCGGCGACCGGTTGACCGGCAAAACGCACGGTCGGGTAGCGGTTGCCCTGCTCGGCCTTCGGGTCGCGGAGCTGCGCGCTCTGCAACACCCGATTCAGCACGTGGACAGCGCGGACGCCGGGGTACTTCTCGGCAGCCGACGTGTCGATCGACTTCACCCTGGCGTGCGCCCAGGGCGAAACGACGCGGCGCCCCCACAGCATGCCGGGAAGTTGGATGTCGAACGTGTACCGCGCTTGGCCGGTGACCTTCTGGATCGCGTCGAGCCGAAGGACCGGCTTGCCGATCGACTTCAGCTCCGCGTTGTCCGGCAGCGGCGGAGGCTCGTCGATCGGCACGCGCCTCGTGACTTCCTTCAGACCCTTGCCATCGCCGACGATCCCGTACCTCATCGTCTGCTGACGCGACGGTCCCGGGTTGGGCGTTTGCTTGCTCATCGCGCCGCCGCCTTTCCTCCGGACATTGCGAGCATGGCCTTGAAGATGTTCGGATACGTGCCGCACCGGCACAGGTGGCCGCTGATGGCGGTCTTGATGTCGTCGAGATCAGCGTCGGGCTCGCGCTTGAGCAGCGCCGCGCAGCTCATGACCATCCCGGGCGTGCAGAAGCCACACTGCAGGGCGTCGTGGTCGACGAACGCCTGCTGAACGGGGTGGAGCTTGTCGCCATCGGAGAGCCCCTCGATCGTCGTGATCGCCTTGCCGCGCGCGTCGAGGGCCAGCGTCATGCAGCTGCAGGCGGGCTCGCCGTCGAGCCACACGGTGCAGGCCGAGCAGGCGCCGCGGTCGCAGCCGATCTTGGTGCCCGTCAGTCCAAGGTCATTCCGGAGGACGTCAACGAGCGTGGTGGCCGGGTCGATGCGCACGGAGACACTGCGCCGGTTGACGGTCAGCACGACGGGAGTTCTTCCCGGCCCGAGGACCGCAGCGTCGCTGCCTCGGGCGGCTGCTTCGGCAACCTGCGCGATCCCGGAGTCCAGGAGCCCAACGACCGCCGACACGCCAGCACCCTTGAACAACGCGCGCCGCGAGATGCCTGATCTCACGACGTCGGACCCGCTCACATGATCGTCATCGTCCTGGGATTTCATCGAACGCTCCGTATCCAGCGCGTCTCAGCGATGCCCGGCCTGTCCGCCGGCTGGGCTGGCGGAGCTCGGGTTTCGTGCCCTTGCGCAAGGCGATGCGGACCAGCGGCACCCCGGTGCGATGCCGCTGCAGCCGGGGAGTTGCTTCTGGATTTGCGAGCGGACGACCGCCCGCGAGGCCGTCGGGAACCGACGGCGCGCGGGTGGTGTCGCTGTCGTCGCCCGGGCACAGCCGCGCGGGGATCGACTTCCAGGATCCGCATTTCGAACGACGCGCGAGCGCCATGGGTGCGGCCAGCTCCGGCAATCCGTCGCGGCACTTGCCTGCGGCAAAGGTGCGTGCCTTCATCGACTTCGTGATGGCGGCCATAGGGGCCAAAGCCGCCGAGGAGAGGTCATGAGAGCCAGCGCTGCCAGCCCACTGGTTTCGCCACGACTCACGCTTCGCGCCTTTCGCGGCACGGACGCGCACGAGCTGCTCTGGCTTTATCAGGCGAATCGGGAGCGACTTTCGGATAGCTTTCCAAATGCGGTCGCAAGCCTGATCGATGAGGACGCCGCCAGGATCTACATCCAAAGCAAAGCGGTCGAGTGGGAAGGGCGCACAGGGTTTTGGTACGGCATCGTCTCGCGCTTCACTCCGAGTGGACCGAAGCTCATCGGCCAGGTGCAGATCAAAAATGTGGATTGGGACCTCTCACGGGCCGAGATCGGCTATCTCCTCGCTCAAGAGTTCGAGGGCCGCGGCCTCATGAGCGAAGCCTTGGGTCTCATTTTGGAAACCTGCTTCGACTCCCTTGGACTCAACAAGGTCTTTCTCCGCACGATCGTTGGCAATGCTCGGAGCAGCAAGCTCGCCGAGCGATTCGGCTTCACCAAGGAAGGCACCTTGCGCGAGGAGTTCCTGACTTTGGGCAGGAAGCGGGTCGATCTGGACTATTTCGGGATGCTCTCGCGTGAATTCAGCGGGGCTCGGCGAGACGCGCTTCCTCGGCCGGTGTCGGATGCGCCCTAGTTTCTAGGGCGGCTTGACCGGACCGCGAAATGGTTCGCTAGCGGGTAAAGTGGACCTTCACGATCGCAGTCGCGCGGATCGGGTTCCCCGCGCGATCGAGGGCCGGGCTCCAACGCTTGCCGTGAGCGCAGCGGAGGGCCTCGGGCCCGAAGCCGTGACCGGGATCTGCAATCACGGCCACGTCCAGCGCTCTGCCATCGGCGCCGACGAAGACGCGCAGCTGCACGTTCGCTTCGTCGATGCCGCTTGCCTCGGAAGGAAACGGACATCGCCAGGAGGAATCATCGGCCATGCTCGGCGCCCGCGAGAGATTGGCGCCTGAACCGGTCCCGCCTGCGCCCACGTCGGGCGCCGGCGGAGCAGCGGCGCTGCGCACCACCGACCGGCTGGTGCCGCTCGCCGCGGTGGTACCGCCGGCGAAGGTCGATCCGCTTCCGGTGACGAAGTCATTGGTGAAGTCGAGCGGCTCTGCGGGGGCCGGGGCCCTGGCGATGACCTGGCCGGCCTGCGCCAAAACCCTCTGCCCTTTGTGTACCTGAGCTCTTGCTCCTGCTGGAGTCGGCGGCGGCGGCGCTTCGACCGGCTGCGGCGGGGGCGGCGCCGTCTCGACATCGATGAGGTCGGTCGGCGGTCGCACGGCGCGCGGTGCGGTTGGCGCGGGCCGCGGAAAGAGCACGCCGGCGAAGAGGTGCAGCCCGGCCGAGGCCAGAAGCGCCGCTGCCAGCCAAGGGTGGTCCCGACCCAGGCCATCGCCCAGTCGGGTCAACCCATCCATCGGCGAGGTCACTCCGACTCCTTCACCACGCCGAACCCGACCTTCGCGACCCCTGCCTTTCGCAGCAGATCGAGCACGTGCATCACCGTCCGATGGGGAACCGCCCCTTCAGCCTGGATGACCGTGCGCAGGTCCTTGTTGGCTGCCAGCACAGCCGCTGCGCGCTCCCGCAGCGAGAGCTCGCCGATGACCTGGCCGTCGAGACGGAGCGACCCGTCGGCCAGGATCGCGACGCTGAAGATCTCCTGGACCTCCGCGCCGGTCGTTGCTTTCGGCAGGTCGAGCGTCATCGCGTCGCGCCGGACGACCAGCTTGGCGGTGACCATGAAGATGATGAGCAGCACCAACGTGATGTCCACGAGCGGCGTGACGTTGATGCCCGTGATCGCTCCGTTGGACGAACGGGAGCTTGCGGCGGCCATGATCAGGTCCCCTCGCCTGCGAGCGTTGCATCTACCTGGCGCGCAACCATGTGGGTCAGGAGCACGTGACCTAGCGTGTCGGCATTCTCCAGTGCCGAGGTCATCAGCCCTTGGAAGTAATTGAAGACCGCGACCGCCGGGATGGCGACCAGGAGCCCGATCGCAGTGGCGACCAGCGCCTCCGCGATGGTGCCCATCACCCGCTCAGGGGCCAACTGCGCCGCACCCGCGACATTGGTCCTGCCGAGCTCGTCGAAGGCTCCGAGGACGCCGATCACGGTGCCGAGAAGGCCGACGAACGGAGCGTTGTTCCCCACCGTTCCCAGGAAGAGCAGCCGTCGTTGCATCCGCGCGCGTTGCAGTCCTTGTGCGGCGGCCATGGCTTCTTCCGCCGCCGACGGCCCCTCGTTCCATTGCGAAAGCCCTGCAGACACCACCGCCGATTCGACGGTGGACGATTTCTCGAGGCGGGCCTGGGCGGCACGCAGGTCGCCTTTCCCCAGGAGCGCGTGGAGGTCGCGGAAGAGGGCGCCAAAGTCGTCTCGCTGCCTCCAGAAGACGCGCGCCCGATCGAGCATGACCCCGACCGATACGATGCTGAGCGTTGCCAGGAGCCAGATGACCCACGAAGCTCCGGTGTGCACCAACAGATCCTTCAACTGTCCGATCATGACGTTTTCCTTCGCTCGAGTGTGTTGGCGGTGCTGATCACTTCGCGTGAACCGGAACGGACAGCCAGGCGGTCCCCCCGCGGTTGTCCCGCACCACCGACCAGAGCGTGTATTCCCCGGGCAAAAGCGGCGCGGCGAAGGCATCGATGCTGCCGGTGAGGCGCCCCAGGCGGGGGGCGAAGAGGACCTGGACGTCGTTCTTCACCTTCCCCCCGGTCAATAAGTAATCGGCCCACAGCTCTTCCTTGAGCACGTTTCCGTTGACGTCGACGTTGCCGGGGTCCACCTCCTGGCTGGCGTCCGGCACCGCGGTATCGAGGGTCACCGTCGGGCAGTTGTCGATGTTCGCGGCAGTGCAGTGGGCGACGCTGATCCCGGCAGTCGCATCGACGGGGGCCCCCGCAAACACGAGGTGATCGATCACCGGATTGGCATTGGTCCGGTCGGTGAATGCGAAGAGGACGTGGTAGGCGAAGACATAATGGTCGGGACCGAGCGGGCGGCCGGCGGAATCGAAGCAGCCGAACGGCAGGGCCTCAGGCCCCGAGCCGGGCGGTGGCGAAACGGCCTCCACGTGGCCAGCGCACGCCATCAGGAACACGACCATCATTCCGTAAGGCACGTCGCCGCGCGGGCCCCGGTGCAGGGCAATGGCGTCGGGCGGCATCTGGAAAGAGCCGGCGCTGCCGGTTTGAAGCTGCGCCGAAAGATCGACATGGACCGGATATCGTTGCAGCAGCGCGGGATAGCAATTGAAGTAGGCGTCATCGAGCGGGTCGACGCAACGGTCGGGAAACCAGAACACCTGCATCGGCTGCGGCTTGGTGCTCCTCTGGTCGACCGCCAACGTCTGGAGCGTCACCGTATCGCCCGGCCGCGCGTACGGCTTGTCGGCCTGGGTGCCGATGATGCGGACCGACTGAACCTTGCTCTCGGGATCGAAGGTAGTGCTGCCGCACGCTGCCACGAGCAGCGCGGCCGGCAGCGCCATTGATGCCATTGATTCGCGACGTGTCATGATTAGAACTCCCCTCGCAGGCCGAAGCTGGGAACGATGGGCAGCCCGACCGAGTACTTCGATTGCGTGAAATTGTAGTTATAGGAAACGCCCGTCGGGTTGGGCGCGGCGGAGACGTTCTGGACGTCGAGATAGCCGGTCAGCTTCCAGCCCGCGAAAACCCAGGTCTTGTCCGCCCGGAGGTCGACTTGCTGAAAGAACGGTAGCCGCTGGCCGAAGGGCGGGTAGCCCAGGGCCGGCATCTGGCTGCCGGCCGCGTCGTCGAAGGCGCCGAAGCTGCTCGGGGTGTAGAGGGACCCGGAGGTCAAGCGGAAGCGCCCACCGAGCTGCCACCCGCGGCCGAGCCGGTAGCTTCCCACCAGCGTGAGCGCATGCGTCTGATCGTACTGGAACAGGCTCGTCGGACCGGTCGGCAGATCGCGGCGCTCGCTTTTCGAGAGGGTATAGGAGAGCCAGCCGAAGAAGCGTCCGTCGTCCTTGTAACGAAGGAACGCCTCGATTCCATAGGCGTCGCCTCGCCCGGCGTTTCCCGCCCCTGCCACCACCTGGTTGCTGAAGGCCTTGTAGAACCCGTCCACGGAGAGCTCGACGTGCGAGGTGAGCTGCTGTTCGATGCCGACGTCGGTATGGGTCGAACGATTTGAAACCAGACCCAGTTGGCCATAGGTGGGATCGGTCTGGAGGGGGCTGGGCGGCTGGTCATAGAGTCCGATTCCCGCCTTGAGCGTCGTTCTCGGGAAGCCGGTGGTGAGATCCTGGCGCAGGTTGATGCGCGGCGCGAGATCCCAGCTCCGGGTGGCGCTGTCGTAATCGGATCGGAACCCCGGGACGATGCGAGCCCCGTGCCAGGGGGTGATCTCCCATTCGGTATAGAAGGCGGGCAGGGAGAGGAGCCCGGAGCTGGCGAATGTAACGGGGGTATCGGTGGGCCCCAGATCGGGCTGGCCCGGACGCCGCTGCGGCGCGCGGCGCTGGTGCAAGTCGTAGTTCTCGAAGAGCAGATCTGCTCCGAAATTGGCGACGACCGCCTCGCTGAACTTCTCGGAGAGCTCGACCCGGGTGCTGAACGGGCTGAGGATGGTATGGATGAAGCGGGCTCCCGTTCCCAGGTCCTGCCAATCCCTTCCGTACGCGGCGGTGATGCGCAGCTGTGTATGGTCGGTGAGCTTGTTCTCGTATCGGGCCTGCGCCCGCCAGAAGCGGGTGTGAGCGGCCACGTCGCCTCCCAATGTCGGGTCCGAGGCGCTCGGGCTCTGATTGATGATGTTCAGCAGGTCGTCCGACCCAAAGAAGGTGAAGCGAAGCGACGAGCGGGCGCCCAGATCGCGTTGGAGCATCAATTGATAGTCGGAATAGATGGGCGCCGTGGTGACGCCGTAGCCGGCGCTCTTGAGGATGGGCGTGAGCCAGACGTCGAACCACGATCTCCGCCCCGCGGCGAGAAAGCTCCACCCGGTGCCAAACAGGGGCCCTTCCAGCACCAGCCGGGTATCGATGAAATCGGCCTGGACGATGGCGTGCAGGCCGTCTTTCTTCGGATCGCGGAGGCCGACGTCGACGATTCCGCCCATCCCCCGGCCATAGACCGCGCTGTAGTTCCCTGGAAAGAAGTCGATCTTCTCGAGGAGCTCGCTGGGCACCACCGAGGAAAAGCCGCCCAGATGGTAGATGAGCGGGATGTTCGTCCCGTCGACGAAGACGTTGGTGTCCGTCGGCGCCGACCCCCGCACGATGAGCCCGCCGCTGAGCGGAGGCGGACGGGCGACGCCCGGCAGACTCTGCAGCGAGAGCAGCGCGTCGCCATTGGTGCCGGGAATGTGCGTGATCTCGTCTTTGCTGACGCTGCGCTTGGTGACCTCACGCGGCGGGCGCTCGCCGCGCACCGTGACCTCGTGGATCCGTTCCTCGGCCTGCACCGCCGGCGCGGCGGCCGGAGGCGGCAAGGGTGCGAGCCTGAGAACCAACGAGGTCTCTTCGCCGGGGGCGAGCTCCTCGTCGCTCGCCAACGGCGATTGGCCATCCGCCATTGCGAGCACGTGGACCCTCCCGGCGGGAAGATCGAGGATGCTCCACGAGCCGTCGGCGGACGTGGTCGCGACATGCGCGACGTTCGAGGCGTCGGTAACGGTCACCGTGGCGCTCGGGATCGGCGCTTCAGTTGCCTGGCGAAGGACTCTTCCCATGAGCCGCGGACCTGGCGGAGCGAAGACGTAGCGGAACCTGATACGGGCCGCCGCCGGCTTCCCGTCGCGGAGCCCGGGGTCGAAGACCAGGTGCGCGGCGGCAAGTTCCGCGGCTTCGTCGAAGCCATGCCCTTGCGGGCTCTCGACCTTGACGCTCACCACTGCTCCGCTGGCGTCGATCTCGAGAACGAGCGGAACGGTGACCGTCTCGAAGAAGCCGACGACCACACAGAAGCCTGCGACGGCAAGCCTCGCCACGAACAAGCGACTGGCTGCGCTCCCGCCAGCGCGCTTTTCTTCTCGGCGTCTCATGCCTCACAGCCTGCAGCCCCACCATGTCCGCACCTCGTCGAGCACGTCTTCAATTGTGTCCGGTTCCAGCCCGCGTCGTGCAGGTCCAGAGACGGGCTCGGCATGCGACTTCATGGCCCGCACCGGCAGGGAAGCGCCGTTCCCGCTGGAAGCGGACACAGACGGACACGATCGGAACACGAGATCGACACGCGCCGCCGGCTAATCTAGCCGCCGTCCGCGAGGCCGAGCATGAAACAGCTGAGAGTCCTGTTGATCGAAGACGATGCGCGACTCGCGCAATTCACCATCCAGTATCTGCAGCGCTACGAGCTGCAGGTCACCCACGTCGCCGACGGAGAGCGGGGCCTGCGCGAGGCGCTGCGGGCGGGCTACGATGCGGTGCTCCTCGATCTCATGCTGCCGATCAAGGATGGGCTCAGCGTCTGCCGCGAGCTCCGGGCTTACTCCGACGTGCCCATCCTGATGGTGACTGCCCATGGCGAAGAAGGCGACCGGGTGCTGGGTCTCGAGTTGGGAGCCGATGACTACCTGCCGAAGCCCTTCTCGCCCCGTGAGCTCCTGGCCCGCGTGCGGGCGGTGGTGCGCCGGCGCCGCGGCCTCGCAGGTCCCGGGCAGCTGATCGAGGTTGGATCGCTGACCTTGTCGCTGGCGGGGCAGACGGCGACGGTCGCGGGGCGCCCTGTCCAGTTGACCAGCTACGAGTTCGCGATTTTGCGGGTCCTGATGGAACGGCGCGGCCGCGTCGTGACGCGCGAGCAGATCCTCGACCTCGCCAAGGGCAGCGCCGATGAGTCGTTCGATCGCTCAGTGGACGTTCGCATCTCCCGTCTGCGACAAAAATTCGGCGAGGAGGCGGGGAAGCCCTCGTTGATTCGCACCGTCCGCGGGGTTGGCTACATGATCGTGGCGGACCAATGAGGCGCACGGCGGCCATGCTCGGGCGGCACTTGTTTCTTCGCCTCTATCTTTACCAGGTGCTGATCATCCTCGCCCTGGTGGCGACCACCCTGGTGTTGAAGCGAATGGTCCTGGAGCCGCACGAGCAGCTGGCGCAAGGCGGTATGCGCTATCTCGGCGAATGGGCGCTTCGCGAAAGCGACCAGCCGGAGCGGCTGCGGACAGAGCTAGACGCCTTGCGCGAGCGGATCGGGCTCAGCCTCGCGATGTACTCGCGCGAGGGTCGCCTGATCGTCGAAGACGGCGCGCGGCCGGAACCGAAGCTCGATCCGGAAACGCTCGCGCGCCTCGAGCGCTCCGGATGGCTGGAGCTCGCTGCACACAGGGCGGCGGTGGGCCTGCGCGATCCCAGCGGGCGCTTGCTTGCCTACACCATCGTTTCACTTCCGGTGGGGGCCTGGCCCCCGGGCGGGCGCGTACCGTTGGCGGTGGCGCTCATCCTGGTGGGGTTTGCCCTTGGGTCGGTGCCCATCGCCCGCTCCATTTCCAGGCCGCTGAGCCAACTGTCGCTCGCAGCCTCCGCGTTTGGCGCGGGCGACCTGACCTCCCGCGCGGGGCTGACCCGGTCCGATGAGCTGGGCGACCTCTCGCGCGCCTTCGACCAGATGGCCGATCGCATCGAGGTGCTTCGCCGGTCCGAGAGAGAGCTGCTCGCGAGCGTGTCGCACGAGCTGCGGACTCCACTCGCGCGCATCCGCGTGGTCCTCGAGCTCGCCGCCGAGGAGTTTCCCGACGTGGCGGGCCGCTACACGACCGAGATCGCCAGCGACCTGAACGAGCTCGAGACGCTCCTCGCCGACATCATCCGTGCCGCTCGTCTCGATTCGACGGCGCAGGCGAGCAGTCCCTATCCCCTGTCCCGGGCACCGCTCGGGGTCGAAGGTTTCGTCAAGTCGATCGTCCGGCGCTTCACCCAGTTGCACCCCGATCGGCCTCTGACCCACCAGATCACCTGCGATGCCGAGCTCTCGCTGCTAGCCGACAAAATGCTGCTCAAGCGCGCGCTCGAAAACGTGCTCGAGAACGCCCACAAGTATTCCCTTCCGAACCGTCCGATCGAAGTACGCGCCGAGCAGGCCTCAGGATCCTCCTCGGTCTCGATTACCGTTCAGGACAACGGCGTGGGGATCGATGCCGAGGATCTGCCGCACGTGTTCACTCCCTTCTTCCGCGGGGACCGCAGCCGCGCGCGAATGACCGGCGGGACCGGCCTGGGTCTGACGCTGGCTCAGCGGATTGTGGAGGCGCACGGCGGAACCATCCGGCTGCAGAGCCAACCTGAACACGGAACGACCGTGACCATTTCGTTGCCGCTCGACCGGGCTCCATGACCTCATTGCGCAACATCGCGCACGACGTCGACGCTGGCCTCGAACTCGGCCTGACCGCCAGAGAAACCGAACAAGTCGACCGCGGCGTCCGGCAGGACCGGCGCGCCCGAGGTGAGCGTATTGAGCCCGGACCACCCGTCGTGCATCCAGACGGTGCCGGGCGGGACGCGGTCCGTGACGAGCGCCCGGGCCCGCATCTCTCCGCGCTCGTTGAACACGCGGATGTCGTCGCCGTCAACGAGCGCGCGGCGCGCGGCGTCGGAGAGCGAGATCCAGAGTCGCGGCTCGGGATCGGCCGCGGCGAGCGACGGCAGCGCGCGGCCGTGATCGTAGAAGCCGTGGAAGTGCGTGAGCGTGCGACCGGTGCGCAGCGCAAGCGGATACGCGGAAGCCCGCGCCATCTCGAACACCGGCAACGCAGGAAGCCCGAAGCTCGCCGCCCGCTCGGAGATGAACTCCACCTTTCCCGAGGGCGTGTCGAACGCGCGATCGGGATATGCGACGTGGGAGACGTGCAGCGCGCGGATCCCTCCCTCTGCGGCCAGCGCGGCGACCGTGGCGTGCCCAGTGGACGGATGGTCGAGGAGCGCGTCGAGCGGCCCGTCGTCGTCGGTCCAGGGAAAGAAATCGTGCACGTCGAGACGGCGAGCGAGCTCGCGCAGCACCCACGCCGGCGGCCGCGCCTCTCCGGGCGGCTCGAACACTTTCGGCATGAGGTAGAGATGGGTATTCGTGCTCTTGCAGCCGGTATCCTCGAGCCACGCCGTCGCCGGCAGGATGAGATCGGCATGGCGGCGCGCGGTGTCGTGCATGAAGAGGTCGTAGCTCGCGAGGAGATCGAGCCGCCCGAGCGCTTCGCCGACGCGGCCCGCGTCGGCGAAGGACGACACCATGTCGGTGCCGAACAGCAAGAGCACGCGCACCTGGCCGTCCTCGAGCGCTCCGGTGATCCCCGACATCTGATTGGGCACATCGTCGCCGGGCGGACGCCGTTCGCTCGCCGCGATGCTCGTGAAACCTTGCCCGTGCGATGCCGCGCCGTGCCGCGGCCCCAAACCGCCACCCTGGATGCCCAGGTTGCCCGTGAGTGCGGGTAGACACGAGATGGCCCGGGCGCCCTGCCAGCCGTCCGCGCCCTTGTACATCGAGCTGCCGCCGAGAAGGATCATCGCCGGTTTGGTCGTCGCATAGCGGCGCGCGAGGGCGACGATGCGCTCGGGGTCGACGCCGCTGGTCGCGGCGGCCCAGGCCAGATCATACTTCGCGAGGTGTGCTGCGAGCGCGTCGAAACCGACTGTGTGGCGCGCGATGAACGCCGAATCGTACTGCCGCTCCGCGACGATGACGTGCATCATGCCGAGCGCCAGGGCGGCGTCCGTGCCGGGCCGGAGCAGCAGCGTCTCGTCGGACTGCGCCGACGCCTCGGTGCGCCGCACATCGATGGTGGCGACGTAGGCGCCGCGCCGTTTCGCGGCCGCTAGATAGCGCCCGGTGTTCGGCTGGCTGGCGAGATTGGCTCCCCAGAGGAGGACGAGCGCCGCGTGCTCGCCCATGTCCTCCTTGGTATTTGCCTGGAGCACCCCGGTGAGGCCCAGACCGAAGGCGCCGAGCCCCCAGCAGATCATGGTCGGGCTCCACCATTGACAGCCGTACAGATTGGCGAATCGCCGCAGCAGCTCGGACGAAAGGCGCGTGCCGTAGTTGTTGGCGAAGAATCCGTGGCCCGACCACGTGCCCACGGCGGCCGGCCCCGCGGCGCGCGCCCGCTCGGCGATGGCGTCGAGCGCGTCGTCCCACGTCATACGCTGCCACGCCCCGCTTCGCGCCGCGCGCCGCATCGGATGGAGGAGTCGCTGCGGGTTGCCAATGATCTCGCGCGCGGCGTGACCGCGGATGCAGAGAAAGCCGCGGCTGTCGGGATTGTCGGGGTCGCCGCGGACGCCGGCAAGCCGTCCGTCCTCGACGTCCACCAGCATTCCGCAGAGCGTAGGATGGCAGTTCATCGGACACATCGTGCGGACTGTGCGCAGGGCAGCCATCAGGCCGAAGACTACCAGATCGTCAGTCCGCCGCGCTCATGGTGCACCTGCAAGATGTCTTGGCGCGTCAAGGCAGGGCCTCGCATCCTCGGCCTGCGGCCAACCACGCCGCTCAAGGAGAGCGCATGCCGGCCGGAATCGCTTGCCCTCTCGCTGGGCCGGCTGTGCCCGCGGTCGGCGCCGGGCGCGACCGTGGTCTCCTCAATACCTTATATCCAACCATCCGGTCCAAAAATTGATGTTGCGGCCCTGCGTGGACTGTCTCAAGAACTCAGCGGGAAAGAAATGGGCGTATTCGGTGAACAAGGTCACGTTCCGGTTCACCCGCCATTGGAGTTGTACCGAGGCCTGAGTGGCAATATAGCGCGCGGTGCTTGTCTGGCCCGTCACCAGCACGCCTCCGGCAATGCTATATAGGCCATCCCTCGTGCTCTCCCGCCAAAAGAAGGCCGGGTTGAGCGTCAGAGAGACGGTCTTGCCGAGCTCGAGTTGTGCAAATGGCTGCAGGACGATCAGGTTTCGCCTGGCGAACACCTCCGCGTAGCTGAAATAGGGGCCTTTCTCAAAGAGTGAGTTGAACGTGCCGAGAGTTCCGCTCGACGGAGTTTGATCGCCGCTGTAGGCCCCAGCGCGAATCACGAGACGGGGCCTTAGAGGAATGGAGGCGATCCGATAGCCCGTCTCCGTGGAAACTGCCCACGCCAGAATGTTGTCGGGCCCAAAGCGGCCAAACTGAAATGTCAACTCGTTGTTATAGTCCCAGGGGCCGGCGGTTCCCCACAGCCGTGTCCCGATTGTCTGTCTCCGCTCGCGACCCAATCCTTTGCCGTCGAAAAGCGCGACCTTGTTCTCGATACCCATGTAATAGAGATCGACATTGCCTTGCGGCAGAATCGGAAAGGGCGAGACCGCATAGACGCCCCAAAAACTAGACTCGGGAGAGGGTGGATCGTCGAATATGCCCGGATTATCCCTGACTGGTTTGAGGGCAAATGCGTCGAGAGTCCAGTCGCCGATCGACGACGTAAGACGGAACCCATCGAAACTGCGCCGGATATTACGGCCATCGCGAGTAGAAACCAGGTTCTCCGAACCCATTATCATCTCGTGCCGTCCGGCCCGTAAAGTCAGGCCGTCGTTGCCAGACCGCCAAAGGCCAAGATCGAAAAAACCCTGATGAACGTACAACTTTTCCTGGTCCAGGCCTGGACGAGGGCCGCCGTTCCTATTGTACTCGAGACTACTCGCAAGTTCGCCAAAGAAGCGGAACCTCTCGCCCAGGTGCAGATTCCCGTGCAGGAGGTATCGCTGCAGCGAATATATATTGCCGGGAGGCGTGCCCGTCCAGTTCGGATTGCTGACGTATTCGCCGCGTTCCCGAATCCATACGCCAAGAGCGAGATAGTACTCTTCGCCGTCACCACGAAGCGGGATGAATTTCAAGCGGTCCAGGAGCTCGGTACGACAAGCCGGATCGCTGAGATATTGATTGTCTTCGTCATACGTCATTTGCGTAAAGGTCGGGGCTGGGCTCGAGCAACTAGGTTGCGCCTCTTGCTCTGTTTGCGCCGAAGCGGAGACACTCGCGACAAGCACCAGTAAAGTGACAAGAGCGGTCCTTGCCAGACGGGCTTGCCCGAGCGAGCAGCCAGGCAGCCTTGATGCACAGCGCGCTATTCGGACCATTTTGTCCCCCAGCTTCGCGGTGACTTTGTTGATGGTCTGGGCGATAAGCGTGAATGTCTAGGTGATGCAACGCCAGTCCACACACGCTGCGCAGCGGCCCCTGCGGCCGGGCGCCGGCGCACCCGTAGCTCGAGCGCGCCAGGGCCCCCTCAGGAATCGTAGTTTGGCGGCCCGTCCCGCAGCCGCAGGAGCTCCTTGGGCTGCGGCAGGCAGTTCGGTCCTGCCATCGGGCGGCGGGCGCTCGAGTTCTTAGGTCAGCTGGCCGTCGGGCAGGGTCCCAAGGCGCTCCAGCCCGATCGGTCCGCGGGGCACCGTAGGCGAGGAGGCGAGCGAGCCCTGCGAGCGCTTCTAGAACCGGTGCTGCGCAGCGTTCGCAAGCCCACCTTTGCGCGGCAGGCACCTGTCGCGCATAGTCCGCGCCATGACCACCCGCATCCGCGTCCTCGGTGATCGCAATGTTGCGTACCCCTCGCACCGCGAGCTCGACGCTGCGCTCGCGCTCTTTCCCTCGGGAATCGCGGCCGCCTGGACGGCCTCGGATACACCGGGCGCCGCCGACCTGCGCGGGGTTGACGGACTGTGGTTCGCGCCCGGCTCTCCCTATCGCAACGACGACGCCGTGCTCGCGGCCCTGCGTGCCGCGCGCGAGGGAGGCGTGCCCGTGCTCGCGACGTGCGGCGGCTTCCAGTACGCTTTGCTCGAGCTCGCACGCAACGCCGCAGGCATCGCCGGAGCCCAGCACGCGGAGGTCTCGCCGGAAGGCGAACAGCTCGTCGTGGCTCCCCTCTCGTGCTCGCTCATCGGGCAGGTCCGCCGCATCCGTCCGGTGCCGGGCACTCGCTTCGCCTCGATCGTCGGCGAGGTCGCCTTCGACGGAACCCACTACTGCAGCTTTGGGGCAAACGCGGGCTACCTGTCGCAGCTGCGCGATGTGGGGCTCGTCGAGGCGGCCCACGCGGACGACGCCGGCCTCGAGGCGTTCGAGCTGCGCGGACATCCGTTCTTCTTCGCGACGCTGTTCCAGCCGCAGATCGGCGCGTCGCGGGGCGGACCCCTGCATCCGCTGATCCGCGCCTTTCTGAAGGCAGCCGCGGAAGCGCCTGTGCGCGCAGGCGCGGCAGAAGCGCGAGCAGGTCAATGGCATGAACATGGTTCCTCGCCGGAAGTGGCCTCCTGATCCTTGGCCTTGGCGTCGCCCACTCCGTGGTGGGCGAGAACGCCGCGACCCTCTTCTGGATGGCGCGCGCGCCGTCGGCGCCTGTCGCGTGGATTCTCTCGCTCGCTTTCCTCGCCTGCGGGGTGTGGTGCCAGCCGCCGTGGCCGGCCACGGCGCGGGTCGAATCGTCGCTGCGCGGCGCATCGCGCAGGACGTGCCGCTCGCCGTGAGGCAGGAAGGCAACGTCGCCGGCGGAGAGGATCACCGGAGCGCGCCGCCGTCCCGCGGCGCCGGCGGCAGCGCACGCGAGCGCGTCGCAGTGACCTCCGCTTCCGTCGTGTAGAATGCGCGGCGGATGCGGCCCGACGAATACCTGCGCCACGATGCGCTCGGCCTCGCCGCGCTGATCCACAAAGGCGAGGTGCGCGCGGTCGAGCTGGTGGAAGCGGCGGTCGCGCGCATCGAGCAGGTGAACCGGAAGATCAACGCGGTGGTGCAGAAGCGCTACGAGCGCGCGCGCACCCTCGCCGAGGGGCCGCTGCCGGAGGGTCCCTTCACGGGCGTGCCGTTCCTCCTCAAGGACCTGCTCGCCACCGAGGCGGGCGTGCCCACCTCGCACGGCTGCCGGTTCTTCAAGGACGCGGTGGTCGATCACGACAGCGAGCTCGTCGTGCGCCAGAAGCGCGCGGGCCTCCTGATCCTGGGCAAGACCAACGCCTCCGAGCTTGGAATCCTGCCGGTCACCGAGCCCCTTCTCTGGGGCCCGACGCGCAATCCGTGGGCGCTCGACCGGACTTGTGGAGGATCGTCGGGCGGCTCGGCGGCCGCGGTCGCGGCGGGCTTCGTGCCGATGGCACACGGGAGCGACGGCGGCGGATCGATCCGCATTCCCGCCTCCTGCTGCGGACTGTTCGGGCTCAAGCCGACGCGCGGCCGCAATCCCTTTGGCCCCGACTACGGCGAGGGCTGGCACGGCATCGTGCAGGAGCACTGCATCTCGCGGTCGGTGCGCGACAGCGCGGCGCTGCTCGATGCGACCGCCGGGCCCGACCTCGGTGCGCCTTATGCCGCCGCGCCGCCGCCGCGGCCGTTCGCGGAAGAGGTCCGGCGCGAGCCCGGGCGGCTGCGCATCGCCTTCACCGCGCGGTCGCTTCTCGGGCGCGACGTGCACCCCGATTGCGTCGCGGCCGTCGAGAAGGCCGCGAAGCTGTGCGAGTCGCTGGGACACATCGTAGAAGAGGGTACGCCGCCGATCGATCGCGCCCAGATCACCCACGCGTACCTCGTGCTCACTTCGGCGGAGATCGCTGCGGCCATCGACGGTGGCGCGCGGCTCATGGGTCGCGACCTGGATCCGTCGCAGTTCGAGCCGGGCACCTGGTTCTTCGCGCAGGCGGGCCGCGCCCACACGGCGGCCGAGTTGGCGACCGCCGTGCACGTGATGCACGCGCAGGGTCGATCGGTGGCGCGCTGGTTCGAGACCCGCGACGTCCTGCTCACGCCCACTCTCGCGCAGCCGCCGCTGCCCATCGGCGCACTCGAGCCGCGGCCGCTCGAGAGGGCCGCGCTGACCGCGCTGCGCCTCGTCCCTTCGCGCAAGGCGTTGCGGCTCGCGCTGGAGCAGCTCGCGGAGCGCGCGTTCGAGTTTGCGGCGTTCACGCCGCTCGCGAACCTCACGGGCCAGCCCGCGATGAGCGTGCCGCTGCACTGGACCGCGGCGGGCCTGCCCATCGGGACGCAGTTCGTGGCGCGGGTGGGCGAGGAAGGGCTCTTGCTGCGGCTCGCCGCGCAGCTCGAGAAAAGGCTCGTCGAGCTTTGCTCGACGAGGGAACCCGCAGGGTTCCTCCGAAGGGCTAACCCCAGGGGTCAGCACAGCTGAGCCCTGGGGTTAGTACGCCCAGGAGGGCACGATGTGCCCGTTCTTCACGCGGCCGAGGAGCACGTGGCTCTCCTTGACCGCCTCGTGGTCCTTGGGCGAATACGGCTTCACGTACTTGCCGGTGACGCCGTCGTAGGTCTTGCGGAGGTCTTCCAGCGCCGCCTTGATGGCGGGGCCGTCGGTGTTGCCGGCCTGCTCGATGGCGAGCTTGAGCAGGAAGACCGAGTCGTAGCCCTGGGCGGCCGACGGCGCGCTCACCATCGGCGCCTCGCTGAAGCGCGTCTCGTACTCCTTGATGAAGGTCCGTTCGCGCGTCGTCCGCGCCGAGAACTCGATGAAGGTTTGCGGCATCGTCGTCCCCTCCGCGGCGGGGCCGGCGATGTTCCGGAACACCTCCATACCGAGCGTCCAGCTTCCCAGGAAGTCCACCGACCATCCCACCCGCTTCGTCGAGAGAGCCACCGCGGCGAGCTCCGGCCCGATGCCGTAGGAAAAGAGCACGTCCGCGCCCGCCGCGCGCGCGGCGCGCAGCTGGATCGTCATGTCCGTGTCCTTGAGCCTGAAGGACCCGACGTAGACGGGTTTGATGCCGCGCCTCCCGAGCGCGGCGAGCAGCTTCTCGAGGCCGCTCTTCCCGTAACCGGTGTCGTCGCAGAGAATGGCGGGGCTGCGGTGCAGGCGGACGTCGATGGCCTGGCGGACGATCAGCTCCGTCTGGACGACGTCGTTCGCGGCCAGGCGGAAGACGTAGTTCTGGGGCGATTGGGCGAAGAGCTCGTTCACCTTCGCTCCCGTCGACACGTTGATGATGAAGGGGACCTGCTTTTCGTTCCCATACGCTACCGAGGCGTCCGCGACGGCGGTATTGATCGGGCCGAGGACCGCCACCACCTTCTCCTTGTCGACCAGGTCGCGCACGATCCGCATGCCCTTGTCCGGCGACGCTTCATCGTCCCGCTCGATCAGCTCGATCTTCTGGCCAAGCACGCCGCCCTTCGCGTTGATCTGCTCCGCGGCGAGGCGCACGCCGTTGCGCATGGAGGTGCCCATCTGCGCGGAGCCGCCGATCATGGGCCCGAAGACCCCAACCCGCACCTGCGCCTGCACAGAGCCAGCCGCAATGAGCGCGAAAACGAGCACCTTGCCGTTCAACGAAGCCACGGTGACCCCCCTTCGTGAGTTTAGAGCTTGCAGCCCGACCCCGACCCCAGCGCCGCCGCTTTGGCGGTGGCCAGATACTCCGGATAGATGATCGCGCTCGGCCGGTTCGGCCGGTTTTGCAGAAGCAAGAACGGAAAGTGCGCCTGCTGCCCATAAGCGGCGGGAAAGCTCAGCTGGCCGCCGGGCACGATCGACTGAATGCGCAGGTTGGCGAGCTTCTCCCGGACCTCTTCGGGGTCCTTGGTGCCCGCCTGCTCGATGGCGACCAAGAGGACCCGCGCCGTCTCGTAGGAGAGCGCGTGCGTCCACTCGGGCGCGTGGTGGTACTTCGTGCGGAAGGCGATCGCGAACTGCTTGTTGAGTCCGTCTGTGGCGAGCTGCTCGTCCCACCAGACGCCGCTGACGAGGTTCGCGACGTTGGCGGAGCCCAACTCGTCGGCGGCCTGCTTCTCCGCGCCGCGCGCGCCGTAGCTCACCACCTTGTGGCAGAGACCCGCCTTCAGATATTCGCGGTGGATGTTGACGAAATCGCCGAGGTGCGCGTCGGCGAGGAAGAGGTCTGCCCCGGCCGCCTTGAGTTTGGCGACGATGCCGGACGCGTCCTTCGTGTTGAGCGGGAACGATTGCTCGGAGACGATCTGGTAATGACCCTTCGAGCGCCCGAGGGCAGCGACGACCATGCTGTGGTACTCGCGGCCGCGGGCGGTTTCTTCCCAGGCCATCGCCACCCGGGCGGGGTTCGGCAGCGTTCCCGCGACTTGATGCTCGGTGAGCCAGTTCTCGAACGCGCCGGCGAGCAACTTCACAGGCGAGAGAAGACCGAACGCAAAGCGATAACCGTGCTCGTGGATCTGGGCCGAGGCCCCGCCGTGCACGTAGGGGATGTGCTCGCGCTCCGCGATCGTGCTCTGCGGATCGGAGAGCAGGCCGCTGTAGGATCCCAGGAGCGCGTCGACGTGTTGCTCGACCGCCATGCTCTCGGTGAGCTTCGCCGCGACCAGCGGGCTGCTCTGGTCGTCGGCGATGTGGAGGGTGACGGGAACCTGCTTTCCTCCCACGAGGAGGCCGCCGCGCGCGTTCACCTGCTCCACGGCGAGCTGGTAGCCCTCTTGAAAGGCCTGGCCGGTGCGCGCCTCGCTTCCGGTCAACGGCAGGGTCGCCCCGACGAGGATGTTCGCCTCGGGCGGGTGCACCGCTGCTGCGGGGGCCGCGCTGGCGGGAGCGGCCAGCGCAAGAGCGAGCAAGGAAGGGAGCACCGCCTCGTAGATCGAGCTCATTTCAGTCCCTCGTGCAGGCCGCGGCGAGGCGCCCCTTTGGCTCGATGCTGGGCCTGCGTGGCCAAGACATCGGCTTTTCAACCAGGCATCTTGAATGAAATCTTGCGCTCCACCAAAGATTTGGCTTGCGAACATCCGGTGGGACACCGCCGCAGTCCTGCCTACCGCTGCAGAGATGTAGGGGTGACGGGTAGCGTGAAGGAAAAGCTTGCGCCGTGCGGAGGGTTGACGGCAGCCCACAAGCGGCCTCCATGCGATTCAACGATGGAGCGGCTGATCGACAGTCCCATACCGGTCCCCTGAGGCTTCGTGGTAAAGAATGCATCGAAAATCTGGTCCTCATGCTGCGGCGGCAGCCCCACGCCGGTATCGCTGACGGACACGATGAGGCGCTCGTTCTCCGCTCGTCGCGACTCGATGGCGAGCTCGCGCGTCCCATCCACATCCTTCATCGCATCGATGCTGTTCATGATGAGGTTCATCATGACCTGTTGCAATTGCACGCGATCTCCCATGACCTGGGGATCCGGCTGATGATCTCCGCCGCACGCGTTCCGTCTCTCACGATTCTCCTGGCGGCCCCGCGTGCCTCTTCGAGATTCGGGGTGTCACCCGCCAGCCAGCGCACGCAGGCATTGGCATTGGTGACGGCGGCGGCAATCGGTTGATTCACTTCGTGCGCCAGGGAGGCAGTCAACTCTCCCATCGTGGTCACGCGGCTGATGTGCGCGAGATCCGCGTGAGCCTGCTGCAGCGCTTCCGACGCGAGCATCTGGTCCGTGAGGTCGCGGACGATCACGAGCGCGGCATCCACCCGGTCGGGGTCCGGTCGCAGAGGGGAAAAGCTCAGTGAGAGGTATTGCCGGCGGGGAGGACCGGAGACCCACCCTGCGCCGCGGGCGTCTTCTCCCGCGAAGCATCGGTCCAGATATGGCTTGGCCTGCTTGAAGGCCTCCATGCCCAGGATGTCGGCCATGTGTTTCCCGACGACCGTCTCGGCCGGCATTCTCCACTTTCGCTCGAAGACCGGGTTGACCCGCCGAAATCTGTAATCTCTTCCGATGATGGATACACGATCAGGCAAGCTTTCGAACACTTGCCCGGTCAGATATTCTGCCCGCTTGCGCTCGGTGATGTCCATGAGGGTCACGAGCACGTTGTCGAATGGAGCGGGCGGCGGTGGCAACGTCATCGTGAACAGTACGGTCAGCCTCTCGCCCTTCACGGTCTGAAGAACGATCTCGGATTCGCAGGACGTCCGGCCCTCCGCGATGGCGACCAACACTCCCACGAAGACCTTTGTGGTCTCGGGCAGGAATATCCTGTGCAGGGATATCAGGAGCTCGTCCTTGCTCTCAGCCGCGAACAACTCGACCGTCGCGTCGTTGACGTCGGCGATCTTCACCATCCCGATGGCCTGCTCCACGAATTCCGGATGGACAGCACAATATTCGCGCAAATCGCGCACACCTTTGGCTTTCAGGTCGTCGATCGCAGCCTTGACTCGAGAGTAATCCTCCTCCCAGATCGACACGTTGGTGGATTGGAAGATATTGCGGTATCGCCGCTCGCTCTCGCGCACTTCCGCCTCTGCCCGCTTCCGCTCGGTGATGTCCTGAAGGGTGCCGAAAATGCGTTGCGGCCGGTCCGACTCGTCTCGCATCACGTCGCCCTGGCTGTGGACGATCCGCACCTCGCCGTCAGGCCGCGCCACGCGGTACTCCACGTCGTAGCGCGGGCCGCCCTGCTCTGCCGCCTTGGTCGCCCGGACCATGTACTGCCGATCTTCCGGATGGATGAGGTCCTGCAATTTGGAGAAGTCGAACGTGCCTTCCTGCGGCGCCACCCCAAAGATACGGTAGGTCTCGGCTGACCACGTGACGCGGTCCGTCTCGAGGTCGCGTTCCCAGTGGCCGACATGCGCGATGCGCTGGGCTTCTTCCAGTCTGGCCTCGCTCTCACGCAGATTGCGAAACATCAACAGAGACGTCAGGGCGTCGGTCAGCCTTCGCCCGATTTCCTGGAAAAGCCGCTCTTCCTGGGGCGTCCAGACCCGCGGGTACGAGCACTGGTGCAGCCCGAACATGTAGGGGCGATCTCCCTTCGGGTAGACGGCCATTGAAATCTGGGACCGTATCCTGAAACGCCTCGCCACCCCTTCCGGCAGTGGATGCTCGGAACCGGGACCACGTCGCACAGGCCCGCTGGAAGCCCTTACGGCGTGGAACAGCTCGGCGACGTCCGGATCCATGGGCACGTCGCGCCCCAGCGCGAGGACGCCGGGGAACTCCGGCCGGGTATGCTCCATCGCCACTCCCCACGATGGAGCTTCTGGATCGCAGGGATAGACCAGCCACGCTCGGTCGCAATTGAAGATCGAAAGGACCTCGTCGAGCACGTCGCTCATCATTTGCTCGAGGTCATTCGTGCCTTGAATCGCCCGGTTGATCGCATCCATGCTCTCGAAGAACCAGAGATGGGCGTGGCGTTCGTCCTCCGCGCGCTTGCGCTCGGTGATGTCGACCATCACCCCGCGCAGCAGGGTTGCGTGATCTCGCTGCACAGCCACGGTCACCAGGTCTCGCACCCAGACGACTCGTCCGTCGGCGGCGATCATGCGATATTCAAAGTCGTGGTCACGCCTGTCGGCGACGGCCTCCTGGCAGAATCGCACCGCCCACTCCTGGTCGTCGGGGTGAAGGTGATCCGCCCAGAATGTCGGCTCGGATAGCCAGCGTTCCACGGGGTAGCCGAGGATGCGCTCTGCCTGCTTGCTGACGAACGAAAACTTGAAGCTTGGCGCGTCCGCTTCCCAGACAATTCCCTCGACCGAGTTGACCAGATCGCTGAACCGCTGCTGCGCAGCGAGGGCCGTGCGCTCGCTTGCCAGCAGTCGCCCGCGCTCATCGTCTAATCGCTCGCGTTCGGTCAGGTCCACGCCCTGGTACCGACCATTTCCCTCCCTTCCTGCGCCACCGGCATTGTGGAAATTGCCACGACATCCCTGAGCGCCATTCGCAGACGGGAGGGGAACGAGGAGGGGATGCCAACGCAAGATTGCGCACTGGCCTCTCGACGCACATTTCCCGCGGCCGCGGCCATCCGTGCCTCTGGTCGAGCGCCTGGCGAGCGGGCGATCTCGAAAGGCCTTTTCCCCACGACCGGCGTGCGCCGGTCCGCTCGCAGGTCGCGGGCTGATAGCGCGCCATACAGCAAATGAGCGCCTTGGTTCAGCGAAGGTGAAAAGGAGGCGTTGGTATGGGTATGAAAGAGATGAAGGACGCCTATGTCGCCAAGATGGAAGCCCAGCTCTCCGAGTGGGGGCGAGCCGCAAGCTCGAGGAGAGCCGTCCGGGCTCGACGCGCGAGGCTCAAAGGGGCTTCTCCATGTGAACCACGCGGATCGGCCGCTTGAAGGCTGAACTTCTAGACAGCTCACTGCCAGTCATCCGGTAGCCGAGGTGAGTACGGAAATAGTTCCGTCCGATCTTCGCCGGTGCTGAGTGTCATCACCGCGCAGCCCGCGCGGCGGCAATGCTCTTCCGCGGCGTGCAGGAGTGAGCGCCCTGCTTCCGCGCGCCGCGCCGACACGTCAACGGCGACGCGAGGCTGCACGATGGAAGTCGGCCGGGGCGATGCCTTCCCGGACTCGAACCCGCGCGGCTCGCAGCGCTGCTGCGACTCGATCGTAGGGAGCGCCGTCTCCCGCGCTCGCGAGTTGTCGTGCGGCCTCGACCGCCGCTGGCCGCGCTCCAGCTTGTTCGCAACGATCTTCTTCTCAAGGTCGTAACCACTGGCCGCCGCTGAATGGCGGCCGGCGGCCGCCGACGGCGACTACGGGCGCTGGGGTGCAGGGCAGGTAACGCCGGTGCCGCCCAGGCCGCAGTAGCCGCCGGGGTTCTTCTCGAGGTAGCGCTGGTGATATTCCTCGGCAGGCCAAAATTCTGGCGCGTCGGCGATCTCCGTCGTGATGCGGCCATGACCCGCCGCCGAGAGCTGGCGCTGGTACGCGTCGCGCAACGCTTCGGCGGTGCGGCGCTGCTCAGGAGTCGTCGTGAAGATCGCCGAGCGGTACTGCGTGCCGACGTCGTTGCCCTGGCGGTCGCCCTGCGTCGGGTCGTGGTTCTCCCAGAAGACGCGGAGCAGCTCGTCGAAGCTCACCTTGGCCGGTTCGTAGGTGACCTGCACCACCTCGGCGTGGCCGGTGCGCCCGCTGCAGACCTGGCGATACGTCGGTGCACGCGCGGTGCCGCCCGCGTAGCCGACCGCGGTCGACACCACGCCCGGCGTCTCCCAGAACTTGCGCTCGGCGCCCCAGAAGCAGCCCATCCCGAACAGCGCGGTCTCGCTCATGGGGGAAGGGTAACATCGCAGCTCACACGGCGCGAGGATCGACTTGGTCGTCTACGGCGCGACGGGCGCGCATGGCCGAGAGCGCGCGTGGGTGCTCGACTGCGCGGGGGCCGTTCGCGCGGCTGGCCGTCCGGTGCTCACTCTGCGGACCGTCCGCCAAGACCCGTCAACACCCGCCAAATCGGGACGCCGAAGCACAGCGAAGCACAGCTTGCCCAACCGTCCCCCGCGGGCCAACCGGTCCTCTGACGTCTCGTGTTTCGTGGGATTCTCAGGCCGCGCGGTCGAGTGGCCAACACCGGGTCGGGGCAGGAGAAAAGCGCCCGGCAGTGACCCGCTGCATCGCTAATGCATCAGCGGGACCCGCCCTCCGGTTCCACCGGCCTGGGCCGGCGAGGTGTGCCAGGTTAGAGCTTGCCGCCGCCCTGCGCGGCTGGTGCGGAGCACAGCCGCGCGCAGGTCTGCTACGTTGGGCGTCACCGCAGAGGGGGCGGAGTGGACGGAACAACCCCTATCGGACCCAAAAAGCGGCGTTTGTTCACCCTATGGCTGACCGCGAGACTGCAGGGACCACGTGAACCTCGCGCGCCCCGCCGGTCTGAGCCCGCCCTCTTCCGCAACCGGCGTGTGCGTTCGACCGGTCTGATGGTCTCGATTCGATATCCCCAGGGTCCTGTTCCGGGATTCCCCATTGGACGGGAGAGCGGTGTCCGTGCGTGGCGGCCCTGACCGCCGAGTCTGAGACAGCGCCAACCGTCCGCTTCGAATCCACACGTCGCGCCCGAGGCATCGGCCTCGACCCCCAGAGAGCGCGAAGAGAAGGATGTCGGAAACTCGCAGACTGAACCAAACCCCTTGACGAACGTGGCCGTTTCACAAAAGCACCGACTAGCGAGGTGTTGACTTTTACCGGCGGGAGAGTTCTAGTGTCGCTGTGGCGGTTTTGGCTCACATGCGCCCGCAATTGGTGCTTTGCCTCGTTTGCGTACCGCTATTAGGAGGAGGCTGCGCAACCGTCTTCGCGCTTTCACCTGACCGCGTCGAAGGCGGATTGTACGAGTCTCCGGATACGCCGAAATCGTTTCCGCGCGTCTACAGTGGGACGATTGGCGACGGTTACTGTTTGACCCATGACCGAAGCGGGCAGATAGGTTTCTGGTGCTTGTTGGATCTTCCGTTAAGCCTTGCGGCAGATACCGTCGTCCTGCCCTTCACGGCTTATCAACAGCTCCGCCATGGCAACTATCATGCACGCTGCATCCCAGAACAGCGCGAAAAGACGTGCAAGGTACGCAAGCAATCGGTCGAGAGTGCGATCGAATCGTGCCGTAACCAACACGAGCCGCGCAGCAAAACTTGCCGGTCGATAATCGCCGATGATGGCACGGTACTGGAGCCACTGGGCACGTGCGAGCCGTGCCCGCTTGCACAGCGGACAGAGTGATGCGCAGGGAGTAGCTCCGGGCAGGGCAGCCGTCCCGGAGCTTGAGCTTGCGGCGCTGCCGCGGCGAGCCCGGCTGCGTCGTCGAGGAAACCGCCACCATACCGGCCTCTGAAGCGGAGGGAGGGGATTCCGGCTTGGGGCCGTTCGCCCGGGCACCCCGAGGAGCGTGGTCACCCTCCCGCCGCGCGGGCTCTCGTGGCGGAGGGGCCGAACGCGAAGCGCCTCCAGCTTCGTACTTGTGGGCTCCATCGGTGGGCCTAACCTAACCTAAGCAAGTGGCTGGTGGTCGCGGATGCGGAGGACGCGGCCAGCGTCGAGAAGCTCCGTGCGGCGAACGGGCTTCACATGGTGCAGCGGCCATCGCCCAGGGTCGCGCTGCTGGAGCGGGATCGGTGATCGTCCTCAGCCTCACGGCGGCGCTGGCCAGCGGAACTGCGGTGCTGCGTGCTTCCGGCGCGCGTGGCGCATTCGCCGTGGCGGCGGGCGTCGTCCTGGGACTTTCGCTCTCGGGCGCAGCCTGGAGCGCGGGGCTGCTTCTCTTCGGAGCGACGGATGCGGGCGCGGATCTGCTGCTCCTTGGGCTGGCGGCGCTGCTCTGGTGGCGCTTCCACCGGCCTGCGCCACAGCCGACTCACGAACGCGCGCCGCTGCTGCTCGTCGCCGCCTGCGTCGCGGCGGCGGCGGTCGTGGCGGCGCTCTTCGTCGAGCACAGCATCCGCTATCCCGACGGCGGCTGGGACGCGGTGGCGATCTGGAATCTGCGGGCGCGGGCGCTCTTCGCGGCGCCGCACGACCTCGGGCTGGTGTTCACCCCCGAGCTGCCGCATCCAGACTATCCTCCGCTCTTGCCGGCGCTCGTCGCACACGGCTGGTTCGCGCTGAGCTCGCGTACGCCGGCGGTGCCAATCGCGATCTCGTTCCTCTTTGGCGCCGCGGGCGTGGTCGCGCTGGCCGCCGCCGTGGGTGAGCGCCGCGGACCCGCGCTGGGTCTGGCCGCCGCGTTGCTCCTGCTTGGCACCCCGAAGCTGCTGACGCTAGCGACAAACCAGTACGCCGATCTGAAGCTCGCCATGCTGGTGCTGGTCGCGGTGGTGCTCGCCTCTCAGGAGCGCTTTGCCGCGGCGGGGCTGACCGCGGGACTTGGCGCGTTCGCCAAGAACGAAGGGCTCGAGCTATTCGCGGTGCTGCTTCTCGCGGTGTGGATGACCTCGGGTCTGCGGGCCGCGCTGCGGCTGCTCGCCGGCGCAGCGCTGCCGCTCGCGCTGCTCCTGTACTTCAAGCAGCGCTGGGCGCCACAGAACGATCTCGTCGCGCAGACGACCCTCGTTGGCCTCTTGCGGAGGGCGCCGGCGCGCGTGGGGATCGTGCTGCTTGGATTCGCCGGGCAGGTCGTCGACTTCGGCGCTTGGGGCTGCACGCTGCCCTTCGTGCTGCTCGCTTGGATCGCGCGCTGGCCGCAGCGCGAACGCGGCACGCTCAGCGCGAGGTTCTCGGCGCTGGCGCTCCTGCCGGCGTTCGGCGTCTTCCTGGCGACCTACTGGGACCCGGTGGAACACATGGCGAGCGCGCTAGATCGGCTGATCTTCCAACTCTGGCCGTCGATCATTTACGCGACAGCGATTGCGCTGTCGCCAGCCGCAACTCCAGAAGCCGCTGTGCTCCGGCGGTCGGTCGCGGATCCAGCGTGACCCCCGGTCGAGCAGGGGCTTCGCACGCGTGGGATCCACCTCGCGCAGCCCGTCGGCAGTGAGCCGCGCGCCGAGTTCGGCAGAACCCGGCCAGCCTTTCCGCGGCGCGTTTGGCCTCGATGAGGAATGGAATCCGTGGAGCACCAACGGCCTTGGTGAGCCGCTTGCGACGAATTTGGCCCGAGCCTCGCCCGAACTGTTTCACGCGCGGGATACTGATCACGCTGTCGGGCAGCGTCCTCTTCGCCTCGGGCGCCGACCGGACACGTTGCCCCAACAGGCGTGGCGGAGCCGGAGGTCATCCAAGCATTCATACGAAGCAAAAGCGGAATCGGAGCTCGCCTGAGTCCAATCGCAGCTCCCGGCGCTGGCTGCGCCCACGAAAGAGGCCGACTCGGCAAGCCACGCGCACCGGCCAGCATCGGTGGGCCGAGTGGCTGCGCAAGCAAATCCAAGAGTCCGCTCCAGACGGGCCTGCAGACGCTCAAATCTGCCAAGGCCGGGCTCCGCATCGCAATTCTGTATGCGCCCGATTTCCACCGACAAAGCCGACAGCGCGATCCGGGGCGACCGCGCGGCGCTCGCGCGTTCATGGGATCGGGCGCGGAGGCCGCTGCCCATTCACCCCTCCTGGATTGTGCGCCGAAGGGGGCTCAGCTGCCGGGTTCGGCGGATTCCGTGGAGGTACCGGCAGGTCGTACTCCGACGGGGGGGGTGGCGGACGCACGCTGGAGGCAGACTCAACTTGCGGGGATGAAAGCCACGGGCGCGGCGTAGCCCCCGCAGGATCCACAGCCTTCGATCCTTCGATCGCCGTAGGTCTCCCGAGCCCACCATTTGTCTGCTCCACCTGTCCGCGGGCGATTTGGGGCCCGCCCTCCTTCCACTCGGCTTGCCCGGCGGCACCGCCGGCGGGGTTCGATAGGGACCCCACCCTGCCGAGCCTTTCGATGAGCAAACCGAGCGCGCTCGCCAGCAGCGCAGCGAGCGCCATCGAAAGCACGGCTCGGACTCCCCTGCGGCCTTCACCTTCCGTCCTCATCCCAGCGATCTCCCTCAGAGTCCGGTGGCAAAATTGGGGTTTACGCCCGCTGAACCAGACCATTGACCCGTTGGAGGAATTACCATCGTCCCGACCGAGAAGCTTAACAGACCCCGATCCAGAATTGCGGCCTCGGTCACGAGAGCAGCCGGGATCATGAGCGCGGTGTTTATCACCGTTCCAATCACCGGAATGTTAGACAAGTCGTATCCAATTTGTAGTCCCCCCAGATTAGCGAACTTGTCATTGAGCTCGAACGTTGGACCAAAAGAGCGCCCCATCCAATCATGGAGACCCGACGTGGACTGCACGAAGGGCACGTTGTCGTAAAAGAACGTGCTAAGCCCGCCTCCCTCGCCCATCGCTCCCGGTCCAAGGGCCAGCGCCTCAGCGCTTGTGGCCTTCGTCCCGGGAAACGCTGGAAGTGCACGCGGTAGCTTAGCTCGCCGCCCCTCGCGACCAGTTCAGCCAAAGATATCGGATCAATGGCACTGCGAAACCGGTCGTTGAACTCCGTGGCATCGAAGAAGTTGGCGTGAATATAGTTCCCTTTGGATTGGAGATCGCTCTCGTACTGCTGTCGAGTGATAACCGAGTCTATGCAAGGAGCGCCTTCGGGCGACACATGAGCGAGGATGTCCTCGGCCCTCTTGTTCTCGACTCCACGCACGATGTGGCGCGCGGCCGCCAGCACGCCAACCTCGATCTGCTTCCTCTCGGTTCCGGCTTGGGCAAGGGATAGGAGGAGTAGCACTGTCATTCCATGAACGGCCATTGTTCGCCTCTCTGTCCGCCCTACGGCTCACCCTGCCGATCAACCTCGAGGGCTCTTCGGCCGCGTCACCCCATGACCTCGGGATCTCGAGCGGCCGCCACCGCCGCGCCCCCGGCGGGCGACTAGGTCAGCTCGCGCAGCACACGCTTGCGCAACTGCTGCTCGCGCTTCTTGCCCCGCTCGAGGGCCTTCTGCCGCTCGACCTCGCGCGATCGGGGCGGCCCGTGGACCTCGAGCTGGTCGAACAGCTTCAGGGTGATCTCGGTGATGTGTTCCACCGCATGCTCGCAGGCTTCCTGGTTCGCCTTCGAGAACGACCTGAGCCCGCTCAGCTTGCGCACGTACTGCAGCGCCGAGGCGCGCACCTCGTCCTCGGTCGCGGGCGGCTCGAAATGGTACAGCGTCTTGATGTTTCGGCACATGCGCCAAGTATCGCGCGTGCCGCCGCCGCTGTCATCCGTCGCGTGGTCCCGCTTCAACGGCGAAGGAGGCCCCGCGCGCGCGCCATGCGGGCGACGCGTTCCTTGAGCCGCTCGAACCTCTTGCGCAAGGCTGCTGCGCTCACGCCGTCGTCGAGGACGATGGCGATCTCGTCCCACGAGAGCCGCTGATCGATGCGCAGCGCGAGGAGGTTCTGCTCATCCCCGGACAACTCGCGCCTCAGTTCCTCGAGCGCATCGGCCCGCCGTTCGCGCTCCAGCAGCGACGAGGTGCGGATCTCCTTCGCGAGCTTCGCTGCGGCGCCACTGGTCAAGCGCTCGCGGCGCTTGCGCCACGCCTCATCGCGCACGCGTCGCGCCGCATTCCAGGCGATGCCGAAGGCAAAGGTCCGCAGCGACGATTCGCCGCGAAAGCGGGACAGTCCCTCCCAGGTCCACTCTGCAAACAGCGAGAACGCGTCGTCGGCGGCAGTCTCGTCGCGCAGGATCGCGCGCAAGTAGCGCAGCACCTCCGGGCCGTGCGCCCGGAGCACCTGGGTGGCCCCTTCGGCGCCCTCGTTGGCCGCGAGTAGCGAGAGGACCCCCTCCTCCATGATGCAACCGTATCACCGATGCTACGATGGCGCAGGGGGGAGCAGTGGCGGACCGCAGCCCGATTCCGGCCGGCGACGCATCGCGCGGCATCTCGGCTTTGCTCGCCGAGCTGGCCGCACCAGACGCGGCGCTGGGCGGGGCATGGGAAGAGTGGCTGCACGCAGGCGCGTCGGTGGGCCGATTCGAGCTGGTGCGCGAGATCGGCCGCGGGGGATTCGGTGTGGTGTGGGAAGCGCGCGATCGTGAGCTGGGCCGCGCCGTCGCGTTCAAGGCCGTGCGCGCCAGCGAGCGCGCCGCGTTCCGTGAGGAGCGGCTCCTGCGCGAAGCGGAGGCAGCCGCGCGGCTCTCGCATCCGAACATCGTCACACTGTACGACGTGGGCCGTTCCGAGCACGGGCCATACCTGGTCCTCGAGCTCCTTCGCGGGCAGACGCTGGAGCGCAAGCCGATGCCGACGGGCGCGCGCGAGGCGCTGCGCATCGCCACCGACATCGCGCGGGCTCTCGCCCACGCCCACGAGCAGGGCGTGGTCCACCGCGACCTCAAGCCCGCCAACGTCGTCCTCTGCGACGACGGTCGGGTGAAAGTGCTCGATTTCGGTCTCGCGCACGCCTTCGGTCGCAAGGGCGTCGGCGGCGGCACGCCGGCGTACATGGCGCCCGAACAGTGGCGCGGAGCGCCGGAAGACGAGCGCACCGACGTGTTCGCGCTCGGGGTGATGCTCCACCAGATGCTCTCGGGCGCGCTGCCTTTCTCCGGCAAGGCGGCACCCGGCACGCCGCCGCTGCTCGACCTGCCAGGGTTGGGCGAGCTCACCTCCCTCGTCGCGCGGATGATGGCGACGGACCCGGTCGAGCGGCCGCGGGACGGTGCCGAGGTGCTGGTCGCGCTCGAACGGATTCACGCTCCCTCGGGCGAAATCACGCCAGCGCGCGTGAAGAAGCGCTGGCCGATGCTCGCCGAATTGCAGCGGCGACGCGTGTTCCGCGCGCTGGTGCTCTCCGCCGTCGGCGTGCTCGCTGCCGCGCTCGGCCTCGCCTGGTACTTCCTCGGCGGCCGCGCGCGGCCGGCGATCTCCGCCATCGCCGTGCTGCCCTTCGTGGACATGAGCCCGCAGAAGAACCAGGAATATTTCTCCGACGGAATCGCGGAACAGATTCTGAACGCGCTCGCGCACGTCGAAGGAATTCACGTCGCCGGCCGCACGTCGTCGTTCTCGTTCAAGGGCAAGAACGAAGACCTGCGCACCATCGCGGAACGGCTCAACGTCGGCGCGGTGCTCGAGGGCAGCGTCCGCAGGGACGGCGCGCGCATCCGCATCACGGCGCAGCTCGTGAGCGCAGCCGACGGCTACCGCCTGTGGTCCGAGACATACGATCGCGAGATGAAAGGCGTGTTCGACATCGACGACGAGATCGCCCGCGCGGTGGTGGCGGCATTGAAGATCAAGCTCCTGCCGGGCGCGAAGGCGGCCGCGGGACACCGCCCCGCCACCGACGTCGAGGCGTACCGTCTGTTTCTTCTCGGCCGCCACTTCTTCAATTTGTATTCGGAAGAAGGACTCAAGCGCGCGGTCGAGGCCGAGGAGAGGGCGATCGCGATCGATCCGAAGTACGCGCCCGCGTGGGCCACCCTTGCGTTGGCCACCTACACCCTCGGCGATGCGTTCTCCGACTCGCTGCCGGCGTTCGCGGCGGCGAGTCGCCGGGCGCAGGACGCTGCCGAGTGGGCGGTCCGCCTCGAGCCGGAGATGGCCGACGGCCACGTCGCGCGTGGATACATTCGCCTCTCCACATGGGACTGGTCCGGGGCGCTGGAAGATCTGCGGCAGCCGCTCGTCTTGGACACCGCGGACGGCCAGTGGACCTACGCCCAGGTGCTCGCCGCGCTGGGACGGTTGCCCGAGGCGCTTGCCGCTTTGTCGAGGGCGGCGGAGATCGATCCGCTCTCGTACACGGTCTGGAACTCGCTCGGAAAGATGCGAAACACGGCAGGGCAGCTCGACCTCGCGCGCGATGCGCTCCAGCGCGCGCTCGAGCTCGCGCCCGATTCGCATCCGACGCGCTACCACCTGGCGACTTCCTGGCTGCTCGCGGGGAAGCCTGCGCAGGCGCGCAAGGTCCTCGATGCGTACGGCATGACCGCCAGCCGCCTCCTCGCCACCGCGATGGTCGAGCACGACCAGGGACACGCGAAGGAATCGCGCGCTGCGCTCGACGCCGCGATCGCGAGCAACAGCCAGACCTTCGCGTTCCAGATCGCGGAGGTCTACGCGTGGGTCGGCGACCGCGACCGTGCGTTCGAGTGGCTCGATCGAGCCCATGCCCAGTACGACTCAGGCATGCCGATGCTGAAATGGAGCGCCCTCCTGCGCTCGCTCCGGAACGACCCGCGGTACTTCGCACTGCTGCGCCGGCTCAAGCTTCCGACGAACTGAGCGGACCCGAAGTCACATCCGCGGCCGCGCCCGCACTCACGGCAGGAGGTTCTCATGACCGTGAGATTGACGATGGTGGTTGCGGCGCTGGCCGCCTCGACGTCGGCGCACGCCGACCTGCTGCAGGACTGGACCGAGCTCGCGATTCAGTCTTCCGTCGCGGCGAAGCACGCGCCGTTCGTGCAGACGCGGACGACGGCGATGCTGCACCTCGCCATGTTCGAGGCGATCAACGGATCGGACGGCCCGTACCACAGTTATCTGAAGAGGCCCGAGGCGCCTCGCGCGACGGCAGCCTCGATGACCGGCGGCCCCGATGAGAATCTGCGCGCCGCCACGGCGGCGGTCGCCGCGCACGGCGTGCTGCTTGCGCTCTTTCCCGAGCAGAAACCCTCCCTCGACGCGACGCTGACCAAGGCGCTGGCCACCTCCGATGCGACGGCGCGTGAAGCGGCGATGCGTGAAGGACGGCTCATCGCCGCCGCGGTGATCGATCTGCGCGCGAACGACGGCGCCGGCGCGCCCAACACCTGGCGTCCGGTGACGAAACCGGGCGCATACATCCCGGCAGCGCTGCCGGTCGGAACGGCGTGGGTCTCGATGAAGCCTTGGACGATGAAGAGCTGTTCACAGTTCCGGCCCCCACCTCCGCCGAAGCTCACCAGCCACCAGTGGGCCGAGGACTACGACGAGATCAAGTCGCTCGGCGGGAAGTCGAGCGCCGTTCGGACGCCGCGCCAGACGGAGACGGCGCGGTTCTGGGTGGTCACGGGGCCCGCGAGCTGGTCGCAGATCCTCGCATCGCTCGCGGGCCGCGGCGGGCGCACCCTGGTGCAGAACGCGCGCCTCTACGCGCTGGTCTCGCTCGCGGTCGCCGACTCGTACATCGCCGTATTCGATGCCAAGTACCAGTACTCGTTCTGGCGGCCCGCCACCGCGATCCGCAACGGCGACGTCGACGGCAATCCGGCCACCGAGCGGGATGCCGCATGGGAGCCGCTCATCGAGACGCCGATGCACCCGGAATATCCCTGCGCGCACTGCATCAACTCCGGCGCGATCGCGACGGTGCTGGAAAGTGAATTCGGAACCGGCCACCTCGAGCAGTTCCAGATGACGAGCCCAACGTTGCCGGGCGTCACGCACGCGTGGGACACCATCGCCCAGTACGCCCAAGAGGTCTCGAACTCGCGGGTCTGGGGCGGGATCCACTACCGCAATTCCGCCGCAGTCGGCGCGGACATGGGCCGGCGCCTCGGGCAGGCCACCGTCGCGTCCATCCTGCGGCCGAGGTGACTCCTCAACGATTCACCCCCAGCGGTGAGGTCGGGGACTCGGCTGCGCGTTTCGCCACGCCGCGAATCGCGTCAGCGATCGCCCCTGGCACTTGCTCCTGAAGAAAATGACCCGCCATCGTCGCGGTCACCGGCGCGTCGGGCAACAGCCTCTCGATTCGCGCGAGCACTCGCCCGAGAATCGGGTCACTCTTGCCCCAAACGATCGCCGCGGGACCGCGAAAGCTCTCCACGAGCTGCTGGCAACGACGCAGCGGTTCCACGGACTCGTGCTCCATCGAATCAGGGACCATTCTGGCGAGCGCAAGCGGCGCCGCATTGTTCCGAAGTCCTTCCAGCGGATACCGATACGCCTCCGCCACCTCCCCGCTGATGCTGCTTCTGTCCCCCTGCGCCGACGCCAGCCAGCCCTGGGGAAACCCGAAAAGCCGAAAGGCGATCTCACTTGCGATGGGAATCCGACTGAACCGATGAAACCACGTCCCGCGGAATCCCTGCTTCGGCGGCCCCAGCACGGTGTTCAGAATCACCAAGCCAGCCAGCCGCGCCGGACGCGCGGCCAGAGCGCAGCATCCGATCGGTCCTCCCCAGTCCTGTCCCACGAAAATGACCCGGTCAAGCTCCAACGCGTCCATCAGCGTCGTTATCTGGTTCGCGTGGCGCTCGAGGCTGTGAAAGGCATTTCCTCGCGGCCGCTCTGAAAGCCCCAAGCCAACCAGGTCCGGCATGATCAGACGCATGGGCTCGCCCTCGAGCGCCGCCGCCACTTTCCGGTACAAGAAGCCCCAGGTCGGATTCCCGTGGAGCAGCAGCACCGGCATTCCGGTTCCCCGTTCCATCACGTGCATCCGGTAGTCTCCGACCTGCAGAAGGTACCGGTCGAGGGGTCGGACCATCGCCTCGAGCCATGAGGGCAATACCGGGGCCGGGAGTCGAGCCGCCATCCAAACTGGCTACGTCATCCTCGCTTCGCTTTCAAGCGCAACTCCAGACTCATCTCTTCTTCTCGCGAGGTGAAGTCCAGAACCAACCGGCCCGCTGGTCGTTGGGCGGCGTTCAGCGAAACGCGGCGAGCCAGGCGACCAGCGGGACCGACGCGGCGGCGACGGCGAGCACCGCCTGCGCGGCCCGGTTCCGCAGCGGCGGCAGGAGCGACACCGCCGCGCTCAGCAGCACGCCGCAGACGAATCCGCAGAGATGGCCGGCGAGATCGGCGCGCTTCGACGTGCCCAGGAACGCGAGCAGCGCGAGCCCGCCAGCCAGGGGGATCCAGGCGCGGCGGCGGTGCCGCGGCAAGGCTGCCAGCGAGCCCAGGGCACCGAAGGCGGCGGTCGAGGCGCCGATGGAGACGAAGTTCTGGCGCAGCAGCCCGGCGGCGGCGAACGTCCCCGCGACGCCCGAGAGCAGCACCAGGGCGCTGGCCATCCCCGGGCCGATGGAGCGCGCGAGCAGCGCCAAGAGGAGCCCGCCCAACACGGCGTTGCCCGCGGCATGGCCCGCGTCCTCGTGCAGGGTGAGGGCGGTGACCGCTCGCCACCACTCGCCGCGCAGGATCGCGGCGGCGTCAGCGCTCCCCCGCACGAACCAGGGTGAGGCGGCGGAGGCCGGACCCGTCCAGACGTGCATCGCAACCAGCGCGAAAAAGAACACGAGACCGCAGGCGACCGCTCCCGCCGTGGAGCGGGCCGGCTCGGGACGGCGCACTTGCAGCGGGTTCTCCCGCTCGAACGCGGCGACCGCCGCCTCCGCCCGCTGGGCGTCCTGGTCTTCGATCAGGAGCGCCCACTGCTCGTCTCCGACGCTGCGCAGCTCGTGGGCGATGCCCTCCTGGTCCAGGACCAGCGAGAGGTCCATCGCGCGGCGGAAATCGCTGGAGAGGCGCAGGAGCACGCGGGCAGCCTACACGGCGCCTCGATTGACCGTTGGGCGCGAACCCGCTACCGTCGGCCACGGCTCTGAATCAGGCCACCGTTCGGTTTCGGCGGGCGCCTGGGTTTGCCATCTTCAGCAGCGGTCGAGCCA
>WNFI01077231.1_pt1 | contig 39208 bp, 24 predicted proteins | sample 5400471 | NCBI WGS metagenome assembly WNFI01 (sample SAMN13153348, study PRJNA577476) | soil metagenome | isolation source: 100 cm saprolite on Douglas fir-dominated hillslope | place: USA:California | collected 2013-09-17 | reverse complement strand
AGAGCCGATCCCGGAAGTTATGATTCAGGCTGAATGAGTTGGGCGGGTCAAGCGGCGAAGCATGATGCGGATCATCGCAAGGCGCATGAAGGCTACGACGGTCCGAGCATAGCGCTCGAAATCGCGTGCCAAGCGACGGTTGCGGCTGATCCAGGCGAAGGTTCGCTCGACGATCCAGCGCTTGGGCAGCACGACGAACTTGTGCAATTCGGTGCGCTTGACGATTTCGACCATCCAATGGCCCGTGCTGGCAGCGGCTTGCGCCACGCGTGCTCCTTGATAGCCGGCATCGGCGAAGACGCGCTCGATGAAGGGAAAGAGGCGGCGCGTGCGTCGATCGAGAACCAGTCGCGCCCCGTCGCGATCCTGCACGTTGGCGGGATGAACGATGACGTTCAGGAGAAGGCCGAGCGTATCGACGAGGATGTGCCTCTTGCGGCCCGTGACCTTCTTGCCCGCATCAAAGCCCTGCGAGTCGAGTGCAGAGCCCCCTTTTGAGCGGCCTTGGCACTCTGGCTGTCGATGATCGCAGCGGTCGGGCTCGCCTCGCGTCCCTCATGCTTGCGCGTCTCGACATAGAGGGCGTGATGGAGGCGCTCCAGCGTGCCATCCCACTCCCACAGCATGAAGTAGGAATGCGCCGTGCTCTTCGGCGGCAGGTCCTTCGGCAGGGCCTGCCATTGGCAACCCGTCGAAAGCACGTAGCAGATGGCGTTCAGAACCTCTCGCACGTTCACCTCGCGCCGGCGGCCGCCGCGCTTGGCCGGCGGAATCGCCGGCGCGATCAGCGCCCACTCGCTGTCGCTCAAATCGCTCGGATAACGCAGGCCGTGGCGGTCCGCCGCACGGCGATGTTGTGGCTTCCACATAGGGCACCTCTCGGCAAAGATTCGGGTGCCCCACAAGGAATCACAACCGATTCCCCAGATTCAACAACTTTGTGGATCGGCTCTAAGTACGACGGCGACGTTGACGGTCTGGCATTGCTAGAATTAGCCGACCTGAATTAGCCGGCCTGCCAGGCGTCCATCTGCGGGGCCCCTGCGCGAGTCTAACCATGTCTCAATGAGCAGAGCGGTGGGTCCCACGATGAAAAGGGCGTAATAGGGCGCATAGACAATCTCGTTCAAGCGAAGAACGGTTTCGAGCAATGCCACCGTCACGGCGACGATGCACTGTCCGAGCTTCGAACGCACCGTCGTCTTGGGATCCGTGATCATGAAGAATATGAATAGCTGATACATCGGTCCAGTTATGGGAGCGATTTCCGACTGCCAGGGACTGCCTACGATCGAGCTGCGCAAGAATGCGAAAAGGAAGAATGCGGCCACATAAGCGGCAGTGATATGAAAGCGCCGGAGCCGCCAGATAATGATCGACCCGAGCAGCCAGATGACGATCATCGGCCAAAGATAATTTCCCCACTGAATGCTTAAACTAGCCACCGTATCGCCGGCGAGGAATAGCATCGCGCAGATGCCGAAGTTAGACGGATTCCAGAGATGACGGCCCTTAACCCGCAGTACATATTTGGAGGTGATAGAAATCGCACTGCACAAACCGTACGGCCAGAGCGCGGGCGAACGAAGCAGAATACCGACGCTGATGCCCGTAATGTAGGCGCTCGCGGGGTGCGGCCACTTACCATAAACTATTCTGCCGAGTGCGATTTCAAGAAGGATGCTGGTGACGATCGCCAGTGCAGTCTTCTCGTAGCTTTCCAGGATGCCGAACGACAAGTGGCCGGCGACGAGAATGCATGTAATCAGCGCCGGAGCGAGATAGCGGTTATCGAGGCTGAGCACAGACCTCCATCCACGCAGCGCCCGTGGCGCTGGTGGCGTCGCCGGTTCGCTCATACCGGCTCCTTGATCTTGTGCAACCGCCGTACGGCCGGGTGGTCAATCCTCTGGATCTTGCCGGATGGCCATCGAATGACGGCCTTCTCCACGCGCTCGTTCTTTCCCAAGCCGAAATGCAGACGTCGTTGATTCTGCGCAGCGAAACCGCTGCCGCCCGAGACCTCCTGGAGCTGTAGCTGACCCCCCCAGTAAAGCGCCACTTGCGCTCCGATCGCGCTTCGATTGCTCTTCGTCCCTTCAAGGTCGAATTCGATCCACGCATTCTCCGGCATCACCGTATTCTTGTAAACTAGCAGTGGTCCGTTCTGGTTGGCGACGACCACGTCGAGAACGCCCCGATTCCATAGATCCGCGAGAGCCACGGCGCGGCCATCGTAAGTCTCCGTAACGCCGACGGCTTGCGCCACATCGGCAAACCTGCCCGCCCCGTCGTTCAGCCAGACGCGTTTTGTTTGGTGACCCGCAAGGCTGCGGCCGTCGAATGCGGGCCAGTTTGTGGCATCGGCTATGATTGAACTATTACCCCCCGCCACTTTGGCGAAGTCGTACCAGTAGCTCCGATTCCTATCTAGCGAAATATAGCCGTTCGTGACGAACAAATCGAGATTGCCATCGTTGTTGAGATCGCCGAATTGTGCTCCAAAGCTCCAGCCCCCGAGTTCGACACCGAAGTCACGAGCGAGGTTCTCGTACTTTAGACCTTCGCCTGCCGTTCCTTCCTTGGGTACCCATAAATTGTTGCCTTGAATGAGAATGCCTTCTTCGGAGATGTTGGAAACGTAAATAGCCAATCCTCCGCTATTAAGAACGTCACCGAACGCCACGTTCATACCGCTCTTCGGCGCAAAGCCTATTCCGGTTTGCGCCCCTACTTCGTGAAAGTGGATCCCGTCGTTGAAGTAGAGCTCGGATACGCCATAGTCATTGGCGATGAACAGATCCGGGTGACCGGTACCGCGAAGGTCCGCGGCGCCCGCCGCAAGCGCCCAGCGACGGCTATTGATGCCGAGTTTTTCACTGACCTCCTCGAACCTTCCGTTTCCGAGATTGTGGAACAAGTATTTTCGACCCCCGTTCTTTGCGTATTCGAAGCTCTCCGGCATGATTTTCGTGGTGGTCAGATGCCATAGGTCTATATCTTCCGAGTAATAACCGCCTATAAAGAGATCGAGCAACCCATCACCATCGTAGTCGAACCAAATCGCCGTATTGGCATTGATCCAAGACGGCAATCCCGCTTGCTCGGTCACGCGAGTGAATCCCCGGCCCTGGTCGTTGTGATAGAGCTCGGGCCGTCCCCACTTGATCAGTAGCAGGTCTTCGTAACCGTCGTTATCGTAGTCTCCCCAAACCGCGCCCATGGATACCCCGGTGCCGGGTCGATTAACGTCGGCGATTCCCAGTTCCTGGGCGACGTCTTTGAAAGTCCCGTCACGAAGGTTGTGGTAGAGCGCGTTCTTACCCCCTTCGCGGCTATCGACCACATATATATCGGGCCAGCCGTCGCGATCGTAGTCGACGATGGAGACGGACGCGCCCATGGAGGCCACTTCCGGCATGATCGGGGCCAGCTTGCGATCAAGAGTAGGCGCGTGGTGCACGAAGTCGATGCCTGCGGAGTGCGAGACTTCTTCCAAAAAGAACCCGTAGCGGCTCAACGCGGCAGACTTGGCATCGGGCCCGGAGCCGACAAGTCGAAGTGCCGGCGTCCCTTTGATAAGGATAGGCGTGGCGAGCAGCCCGGCGAAGAAGAGCGAGAGGAGAATCCTCCTCCTGGCGATTGAACTTCCTATCATTCCTCGCCCCGCCGGCTCAGCGCATTGTTGAAAACATCCGGGGTGATGTAGCGGGTGTGGTATTTCTGCCAGTCCTCAGGGTGTTGCCGATACGTCCACTCATCCTCCAGCTTCGCCGGGGGCGTCGTATAGTTTCGCTCGCTGTGACGGGGCAATGGCAGCACGGTTTTGGAGAAAGTCGAATTGTAGTCCCCATCCTTGATCCAGCCGTCGCCGACGATGACGAAGTCGCGCACCCAGCCCGCCGACGGCGGGGGCGACTCGGGGAACCGTAATGCCAACTCGTCCCCGGCGTTCATGATGACGTACCGGTCGTCCACGTGCGCCAAAAGTTCGCGCACATCGCCGTACCTGGTGTAGTACCCAGTCAGATCTCGCCAGCGCTGCTTCGTCCCTGCGAGATGGGCGTAATCCGGTAGCTCCACCCTGCCAGAAAGCGCCCGATTAATGACTGAGTAGCCGCGGTAGTGCAGATCCGCCGTCGTAGGACGGAGAAGCGCCGTCTTGAGCGGGGTCTTAGGTAGCCCGCGCGCCCACTCGATGGCATCCCAGTAGATTTCAAGATTCGTGCGCAGGTGGAGGCGACGCGGGGTCCCCGGACGAAAGACGTTCGTGAGATCGATAAGGACGGTTTTCTTACGCCCGGCGGGGAAGCCGAGGTTGTCGCGAGCGACGATCCATCCCCCACGTCCATCCGGCACCTCCAGCGATAGGTCCTTGGCGCGCCACCGATCGCCCTCGCTCAGCGCTACGTTGATCGATGAGTCGGTAGGATAGATCGACCCGTGCGCTATGAGGTAGAGCGGACCAGTCCTCGGCGCATCTTCGCCAAGCTCGACCTCCAGATAGTGATCCCGGGTCACCCCCTGATATTGCCCGAGCCCGAAACTGTCTACCGCCCTGCCATCGACGGTTCTTACGATATCAGTGACATCCTGGCTGCGATCATCGTACGCACGCGCAATGGGGTGCGGCGTCTCCACGGCGGTGATAGCAGGCTTCACCGGCGGAATGGCGAAACGCTCATCGACAAAGATCTCCGTTCCTGCGGGATGATCGACCGTCATCAGGGCGAGATAATCGTAGTAGTAGACCTCCCATAGCTCCGCCGTGAAGCGCAGGTCATAGAAGCCGTCGTGGGGCGCAAGCTGGTCTCGCCCGATCTTGAACCACTCTTCTGTTGCGGCGATCCTTGTCGAGCCGAGCGTATTGATGCGCAATCCGATCGCCGAGCCCCACGGCACCGCATCCTTCACGAATTCCATCTGCCTACCGTTGTAGGCAAAGAGAAACGGACAGGAACCCTTGAGCCGTTGCTCGGCCTGCATTTCCTGGTCTGCTTTCGCTTCGAACTCAGCGCTTGCAACGCCATTCGGCCAGAGTACCCGGATGACGTCCACGCCCGGTTGCTCTCCTAAACCAAAGTGAACCTGGGGTCCGGTAATCGGCCGCTTCTGCAGCAGTAGGCCGGATCGAATCTCGACCGCGCCGCCGACGCCGAACGGGTTGATGCGCTGATCGCCGAAGGCTTGCGCCGCGTGCGGTCGGACGACTTGCCAGTGATAGTTCTTCGCACCTCGATTTTGCGCCCGGAAGGCTTGCCCATCCCGAGAGAGGCCGAGCAAAGCGAGCTTGCCGTCCCCACCTAAGTCCACCGCATCGAAAACGAGATCGGGCCCCACGGGAGCCCCAAGAAGAGTGAACTGGCCGTTTTCGTCGCCGAGCCAGATTAGCGCTCCGTACCCGGTCTTTCCTGTTGCAGCAACCGGCGCAAGATAGAGATCGATTGCTCCGTTATTGTCGAGATCGTCGGCGTGGAGGCGGACTTCGGGTGCGAGATACTCGCCTGCGTCAGGTACTCTTGCAATCTCAGCGGTGTCCCAGCTCTCTCCTTCGTCCTTATCCGATATGCGGATCAGAACTCCATCTGCTTGTACCACTATGATCCCCAACGGTCCGTCGTGATTCGCGTCAACTATCGCGATTCCTTTAACGATCCCGAGACCCGCCGGTACAGCCCGTTCGCGAAACTGGCCCTGTCGCTCATTGATGAATACGTGGAGGCGACCAGCGCCATCGACTATCACCGCATCTGGAGTTCCGTCTCCGTCGAGATCCGCCCAGGCAAACTGGCGCAACCCAAAGATCCCGGAAAAGGGATAAATAGGGATGAAACCACCGTCACCGTTATTCCGCAAAACAATAGGGATGCCGTCTCTTGATCCAAGCACGACATCGAGGTCGCCATCGGCTTCGATGTCCGCAGCCCAGGCACCCGTATACCGGCCGTCGAGCACCATCGTTGGCAACTTGGTCTGGTTCGTCACATTGGTGAACTGGCTCGCACTTTCCTGGCGAAAAAATCGCACGCCTCCCTCACCCGCGAGCACAATATCCGTCTTGAAATCGTAGTTAAAGTCGAGTTGCAGGATTCCCTCCGGCGACGGGGGCGCCTCCGAGCTGCCACTGGGGAACGGAAGCGTCACGCCGCTGGCTAGGTGAAACTCCTTGGCGTTCGCCCATGCGACCGTGGGTGCGCCTGCGCTCGCGAGCTGAATCGCCCCAATCCAGTTCCAGCGATTATCGTTGGCCTGCGCAAGGGGTTGCACATCGAACCGGATCGCGGCATCGGGCGGTGACGGCTTAAAGACCGGCGATACCAGACGCGCGAAATGGGTGTACGGCTGAAACTCCTCTCCGGGCGATGCCTTGAGTCTCGAGAAGCTTCGGCGGAATTCGGGAACTCGCCAGAGGACGTTACGAAGCAGCGTGGTTCGCAGGGCGGCCGAACGCAGATCCGGCCGATCGGCGGCGGATCGCAGAGCTCGCAATTGCTCCTGAACTTCGGGCGGCCAGGCGGATGCTGCCGCACTTATATGGGCTATCGCCGACTGAAGCGTTGCGGTCTCGCCTCGCTTCGCCGCAATCCGGCTAAGCTCCAATTGCGCAGCTAAGTTATCACGGTCGAGCGCGAGAATCTTCTCGATGGACTGTTGGAATTCCGCATCGTTGTTCGGCCCGCCCTGCCTTTCGAATTCCTGGGCGAGTGCATAGGTACTGCGCAGATCCTCCGGATTCAGTTCCGAGGCCTTTCGGAAGTTTGCGATAGCTGACGCGGAACGGCCGCGGTTGCTCTCCAACGTGCCTAACAAGTTGTAGATGTGCCCGTCCTGCGGCGCTAGATCTCGTGCGCGTCCGAGTCGCTGCACGGCGAGATCGAAGTTTCTCTGCCGCAGTGCGAGAACGCCCCAGTTAGCCCAGCCGGCGGGTTCCGCAGAAGCAAGCCGCGTCACGGCAGCAAAGTTCGTGTCGGCGCGAGCATCGTCCCCGACTTGCAAGGCGGCCAAGCCGACATAGAAGGCCGCAACGACCTTCTTGTACTCAGTGGACGATGGAGCGGGCAGGCTCGGGCCCTTGCCGCATCCAGAGGAACCGAGGATAAGCGCCAAAGCCAGCAGATATGTAAACGAGCGGCAAACGGCGGTCCGGCTCAGAGGGCGAAGCAGTCCTGACAGTGCGCGCGAGCGCCATGGCGCAACTGCGGCAACAAATGGTGAAGGCCGAGCCCATGCTCTTCCGTGAGCGGCGCGGATACGTGGCTTCGGACGTCTCCCCGAGTGGGCTGGAGGCGGAGTCCCGAGCTCAGTTGAAGGGTTGGGCGGCGGTTCAACGTGGATCATACACTACGCGACCTTGCTGTCTGCTTGGACGAGGTTTTGGGCATGACTGCTAAGTGCAGTTGCCAGCACCCACAGATAACGATGGCCCTTCGGCAAGCGCGGGAAGTTTTTCTCGGCCTCCAGGAAGCATCCAGCGCAGCGCCTCATCCACGCGCATCTTTGCATCCCGGACCAGTTCCAACGGCAGCAGGTGCTGCCCGCCTTCCCTGAAGTGAGCTCCCGAGGCCCGCCTTCATCCTTCCACAAGCTTCGGCGCCTCGTTCCTGCCAACCTTTTTCCCTTGTGATCCAGTTTTGACAAACCCTATTCTCAGACATACTAAGCAAGGTCAACTACGGTTGCCTACCATATATGATTTACTCCCTTCAACCACCTCGCTACGCCGTAGCCGTTTGCATTATTATTTGCTTGTTCGTCACGGTCGCGCTCGCGGCCATCGGTTTGGCATTCCGACGCGATAACGCCCCTCCCCGTGCAGCCAATCCGCCGTCCACGTCGGACATCTTCATCGATGCCACCGAAGCCAGCGGCATTTATTTTGTGCACACCAACGGGATGAAGGGCGAATATTATTTCTCCGAAATTATCGGTTCGGGCGTCGCGGTATTCGATTACGACAATGACGGCCGCCCCGACATCCTGGTGTTGAATGGCACACCGCTGGGAGAGGCCAAGACCAGTAAGGCTCGATCGCCCTGCTCGGCTCGCCTGTTCCACAATGAGTTGACAGTGAGCGAAAGCGGCGCGCGCACGCTCAAGTTCACGGACGTCACCGAAAAGTCAGGACTTTGCTCCCATGGCTACGGCATGGGCGTGGCAATCGGCGATTACGACAACGATGGTTCTCCGGACGTCTTCATCACCCACTTCGACGCCCCCAATCAGCTATTCCGCAACAACGGTGACGGAACCTTCAGCGATGTCACGGAGACGGCCGGGGTCGGCGGGAACAGCCGGTGGGGCGCGAGCGCTACCTTTTTCGACTACGATCGTGACGGTTTCCTCGACCTGTACGTAACCAATTACGTGAATTACTCGATTGCGGACAAGAGGAAGTGCTACAATTACACGAGTGCCCGTGACTATTGCGCTCCTGTAGCTTACCAACCGGTACCGGGGATCCTCTATCACAATCTGGGAAATGGGAAATTCGAAGACGTGTCGGTCAAGTCGGGGATCACTCGAGCCTACGGCAACGGCCTCGGTGCGGTCGCGGCGGATTTAAATAGTGATGGCTGGCCTGACATCTTTGTAGCCAATGACGGCAATCCGAATCAGCTTTGGATCAACCAGCAAGACGGCACTTTTCGCAACGAAGCGCTCGAGCGTGGCGTGGCGGTTAGTGTCGATGGCGCGGCGGAAGCAGGTATGGGCGTCGATATCGCGGACGCCGACGGCACCGGGAACGAGGATATCTTAGTCACCCACCTCACCCATGAAAAAGCAACGCTTTATCGCAATCTTGGACAGGGCGGGCAGTTCGAGGATGCAAGCGCGGTGGCTGGGCTCTATGTCGCGACCACACCCTACACGGGTTTCGGCACGGCGTTCCTGGACTACGACAATGATGGTTGGCCTGATATCGTAATTGCAAACGGCGCAGTCCATGTGATCGAAGAGCAGGTCAGAGCGCATGATCCATTTCCGCTGCATCAGACTAAACAGTTGTTGCACAACCTCGGCAACGGACAATTCGAGGACGTGAGCGCCAAGGCGGGAAGCGCGTTCGCGCTTTCCGAGGTTGGGCGGGGACTTGCAGTCGGCGACTTGGACAATGATGGTGGCGTGGATTTTGTCGTAGCCAACAACAATGGGCGGCTGCGGATTTTCCTGAACAAGGTCGCTGCCGCGCGGCCGTGGGTGGGCTTGCGCGTGCTTACCGGAAAGCGCGATGCCTATGGGGCGAGAGTGGAGCTCAGACGCAAGGGCGCTCGCACGCTGTGGCGGCGGGTGCATTCCGATGGGAGTTACCTATCTGCGAGCGATCCACGCCTAGTGATAGGACTCGCAGAAGGGAGCGAGATCGACAGTCTCGTTGTGCATTGGCTCGACGGGAAAGAGGAGCGCTTTCCACCACCTCCATTGCGCACGTACACAACAATCACGCAGGGAAGTGGCGTGGTCGTGACGAAGCCGTGAGCAAGTTCACCGACGCCTGCGCACTACTGCAGCGTATCGCCGCTGGAATACTGCTCGCCTTGATCGCTGACGGGTGCGACAGGCCGCTCGATTTGTTGCCCATGCCGAAGACGGATCTCAGCATGGTGGAACCGGCGGTGCGGAACCGGATCGCCGCTGCGAATGCGGAATTCGACGCTTCAATAAAGTCCAAAGCTTCCTCCGCCGATCTCGGCCGAGCGTATGGTGAACTAGCGATGGTCTATCACGCGCAGGATCTGACGACGCCTGCCAGGGTCGCCTACACGAATGCTCATCGTCTCGATCCGCACGATAAGAGATGGCCGTATCTGCTCGCGCATCTGTACGCCGACGAAGGCAACGTTCCCGAGGCGATCAAGTACTTCGAGATGGTACGAGACATTGACCGCACGTATGTGCCCGCCGAAATCTATGTCGGTCAAATGTATTTATTGAACGGCGAGTTGGATAAGGCTCGCTCGATATTCGAAAAGGCGAGGGGCGACAAGGACGCGGGGGCTGCGGCTCTGGCCGGTTTAGGAAAGGTCGCCTTGGCCGGCGGGCAGTATAAGGAGGCGGCCGCTCGCCTTGAGGAAGCACTCAAGCTCTCGCCCAACGCAAGCCGCTTGCGGCAACCATTAGCGATGGCGTATCGGGGACTTGGCGACACTCTAAAAGCGAAGGCGAATCTTGCGCACTTCGCCACCGATGGGCCAGAGCCTGGCGTCTCAGACCCGATCGTCGATGCGATGAGTGAAAGGGTCGTTGTTTCCCGCGTGCTGCTCCGTCGCGGACAGCGTTTTGGCAAGGAGGGGCGGTTTGATCGCGCGGAGCGCGCTTTTCGAGCGGCGGTTGCCTCGGATCCCAGCAACGCCGAGGCGATAGCCAATCTAGGTGTCTCGCTCGCCAATCTGGGGCGAACTGACGAGGCTCAAAAGTACCTCGTCGAGTCTCTGCACCTTGACGACAGCAGTGCTGTCGCGCACTTCAGCCTTGGCGTGGTCTACGATCGCGAAGGTGAGGATGCGTCCGCCATCGCCCAGTACCGTTCTGCGGTCGAGCGTGACCCGAAGGACGTTCAAGCCGCCGTCTACCTAGCTGATGCGATCATGCGCACCGGCTCTTCGCTTGAAGCTGCCCGTTGGTATCGGCAGGCGCTTTCCGTAGAGCCTGGATCGACTCGGATTGCGCTCTCGCTTGCCTTCGCACTTATCAAAGCAGACGACCATAGCGAAGCTCGGAAGGTACTCGAGACCGCACTTTCGCAGGAGCCGCAAAACGCTGAATTGACAAACACGCTGGCACGTCTCCTCGCGACCGCGCCGCTATCCGCGGTGCGCGATGGAAAGCGCGCGTTGGCGATGGCGAAGTCGTTGTTCGAAGCGACCCGTAGCCTGGCAGTCGGTCAAACCTACGCCATGGCGCTCGCCGAGAGCGGAAACTTTACTGAGGCCGTGAAGCTCCAGCAGGAGACTATCATTGGCTACGAACGGTCGGGTATGCCCGTGGATAAATCCTTCCTCGCGCAAAACCTCGCCACCTACCTGCGGCACGAGCCGCTTCGTGAGGGTTGGTCAACCGAGGATCCCGTTTTCCGGCCGCGTAGTCCCGCTGCTGCGCGTATCCCGGGATGATACCTCGAATATGAGGCCAATCTAAGCCGGAGCTACTTGAGCCAGCTGGAGAAGAGAGAATTTCACGCAAGCATTAAGATCATTGGCGAGCTCGCCGAGGCGCTTGAGACCGAACCATTGGAGTTTCTGCGACTGTCGCCCAAAAGGGGGAAGCGGGCACGTAAACCGCTAGCGTTTCCTCAACTAAGCGTCGCTGAGCCTGCCGCCCAGTCCCGATGGAGGAAGGCTCGGCTCTGATGAGGATCGCAGCCTAAGATTGTGCTAGGACGGCAGGCGCATCAACTACAGCAAGGGCCAAATTATGTCCTATGAAAGATGGACATCTTCACTCGTTACCAACATGCCTTCGATACGTTTGCTGTTGGTCTCGGCACTCCTTATCGCCCCGGCACGGGCGACGGCATTTGAATCTGACATTCACTACGGACTCACGGACTGGCTCGCGCTGCAAGCCGGCTTCGACCCCTTGCAGGCGCAGATCATTGCCACGGGCGACCAGCGTGTCGATTCTGGCGACATGCAGTACATCGATCTTGTCGCCATGTACGCCTGCCTAGGTAAGGACGAGATCGGCGCGCGACGAGCTGGGGAGGACCACTACCCTTCTGCAGGTAACGTTCCGGGACCACCCGAAACGAGGGGAGTATTCCCCGATAGCAGCGCGGCGAGAAAGGCAGCGCTCAGAGTGATCAAGGTTACCCCAAGCCAAGCGCCATACAGACTTTTGCAGCTGGGCGAAGCACTACACATACTTCAGGATTCGTGGGCGCACCAAGGCGTTCCAAGTGTTCCGCAACTCGGTGATGCACCTTTTACATGCGACAGCAGATTCGTATGGGGCCACCCTAGGACGCGCGGAGGTCCCGCATCACACCGGGCCGATCTCACGATGTACTGGCCAGCGGACACGGTCGCAATGGCGCAAGCCACATACGACATCTTGACACAGTACCCTTCAATGTCTGGCACTCAGCGTAATGCTCGTAATTGGGACGAGATTCGCCCAGAGCTCGATAACTTCATAAAGGCTTCGACTAAAACCGAGAAGGCAGGCTGGTTTGCTGCGCACGGAGTCAACGACAGCTCATTCCTCGAGGGTATTTCTCTTCCCGACGGCACAAAGGCTTTTCTGCAGCATTGGCCCGGCCGTAAGCTGCCGCCGCTTAGCACGCAGCAGTCACGCCAGCACGCGGTTGATTCAGGATTGCTCGATTTTTATAACCGCTTTTTCGCCCGCTGGTTTGGCACAGAAGACTTCGCTCCGGTCGCCGCGGAGTTTTCTGAGGCGCCAGACGCGAACGGAGGGATAGCCGCGGCGACCATGTCGCGCAAAGAGCTCGAGAGCCGACTCAAGCTCTGGCGACTGCGTGACCACGGCCGCGTCGCTGAACTCGCTCTCCAGCGCGAACCGCTAACCGCACAGGAGCGCGCAAGCATTGACGCGATTGCAAAGCAACCCAATGCGTATGCCCGCTATGCACCCATCTCCTCTGCCTACTACCCCCTTCTTCCAAAGGGTGACGATGTATCGCCTTTGCTACCGTATTTTATAGGCGTGGTCTCTCCACATGCCGGGCATCCACAGGCGATCGCGGTGACGAAGTTTCGCCACGCACCCTACAACATCGTCGGAGTCATATCCGAAAACATCAATGCCGAATGGCGCGTGACGTCGATCGTGTCCACCGTCGACCATTAGGAGGTTGCTGAAAAAGTATGGCACCGAGGCTAGCATGAGGTCGATGCCAGTTGTAGCGGTGGAGCCAGCGCGGCAGCTCGGCGGTTAGACCGCACGCTCTCCTCATCGGTCGAATTCATCGAGCACGCACCGGCGCGTCTCCTTGCCGTAGCACGCCACCATCCCGGCCGAGACGGCCATGGAGACGGCGAGCGCCATCGCGGCGAGGCCGAGGCCGGGCACGAGCGAGGAGACGCTGAGCGCCTGCGCCGCGAGCCCGCCGAGCTTGCTCGACCCCGCTACGAGCCCGGTGCCGCGGCCGCGCACCAGCACGGGATAGTTCTCGGCTGTGTAGGGCAGCAGGACCGCGATGATGCCATTGACGCCGACCATCAGCCCCGCGAAGAGCAGCAGGAGATGCTCGTGCACCAGCGCCACGCCCGCGTCGATCAGCGACAGCCCGGCGAGGCCCGCCGCGGTGAGCACGGTGAGCGCGAAGAGCGTCCATTTCGTGCTCCAGCGGCCATAGAGCAGAGCGACCGCGAACATCGTCGGCAGCGCCACCAGCGCGGAGCGGAACAGCAGCACGTTCGAGCCCGCGACGTCCAGGCCGCGCAGCCTAAGCTCCGCCGGCAGCCATAGCAGCAGGCCGAAATTGACCAGCCCCCAAGCAATGCCGAGATGGTTGAGCGTCGCTGTGGTGAGGCGGAAGGGGAAGCGCAGCAGCGCGCCGGTGCTGTCGATGACCGGATGCGGCACGGCGTCCTCCCATTGCCTGGGCTCGATCGGCACGGCGAAGCGCGAAGCGAGCGCGTCGAGCTCGGCCATGCGCCCGCGCATCAGCAGGAAGCGCGGCGATTCCGGGATTAGGGGATTGCACAGGATGAGGATGAGCCCGGTCGGCGCGTTGAGGAACCACAGGATGCGCCAGCCATAGAGCGGCTCGAGCAGCGCGGCGGCGCCGCTCGCAGCGAAGAAGCCGCCGGCGAGGCCGAGCCCGCCCAGCAGCACCATGGCCCAGCCGCGCTGCCGGCTCGGCATGCATTCCGCCAGCAGCGCATAAGTGATCGGCAGCATGCCGCCCGCCGCGACGCCCATGAAGAAGCACATGATGAGATTGCCGATGAAGCCCGGCATCGAGCCGCAGATGGCCGTACCGACGAACATCACGCCCGAGAGCAGAATGGCGGCGCGGCGCCCGACCTCGTCGCCGATGACGCCCCAGACATAGGAGCCGATCGTGAGGCCGGTCAGCGCCAGGAGCGGAAACAGCGCCACCACCGCGCGCGGCAGCCCGTATTCCTGCGACATGCCGGGGATGGTGAAGCCGAGCGAGGCCGGCTTCATCGCGTCGATGACGAGGGCGAGCGCCAGCACCAGCGCGAGCTGCCAATGCGCCCAGCACAGCCAGCCCGAACTCTCCGCTGCCGCCGGGCTTTCTGGCTCTCGCAACAAACCATCTTCATTGTCACCCCGGCGAAAGCCGGGGTCCAGGGCCACCGCTCGTCGCTCGCTCTGGGTCCCCGCCGGCGCGGGGACGACGGTGGAGTGATTGGACGCGCCCGCCTCATCCTTCGGCGCGGAAGCGCGGCGCTCGCGCGCCGCCGGCAGCAGTCCGTACCAGCTCGCCGCGGTGCCGCCGGCGATGAGCGCCATGCCGAGCAGCATGCGCCAGTCGACCGGCATGCCGGCGAGATGGAAATTCATGCGCCGCGCTTCGATGAACATGGGTAGGTGGAACCCCACGCCCGCCGTCACCGCCGCCGCGCCCAGCCAGAAATACGTGGGATGCGCGCGATCCCCGAGCGAGCTCAACATCCCTCTCCCCTGCCGGCCGAATCGCGCTCAGCTCTCGGGCGACACTAGGCCGCGCAGGCGCGACGCCATCTCGTCGGGCGCCTCGATCTCACCGGCGGTGAACAGCGTCACGTAGCACCCCTCCGGGTCCATGAGGAAGACATAAGAGCTGTGCTCCATGAGATACTGCGAGGGATCGGCGCCGGGAACCTTGCGGAAGAAGACGCGGTACTCCTTGGCGACCGCCGCGACCTCGGCGGCCGAGCCGCTGAGCCCAAGGATGCGCGGATCGAACGCCTTGGCGAAGGCGTCGGCGCGCTCGGGCGTGTCGCGCTCGGGATCGATGGTGATGAAGACGGGCTGGATCTTCGCTGCGACGGGGCCGAGCTTCTCGAGCGCCGCGGCGATGGCGCCGAGCGTCGTCGGGCAGATCTCGGGACAGTTGGTATAACCGAAATAGACGAGGAGCCAGCGCCCGCGCAGGCTCGCATCGCTCACGCTCTTGCCGCCGGCCGCAGCGAGCAGGAAGGGTCCGCCCGGAGTCGCCTGCGCCACTCCAGGCCCGAGCCCGGCGGTGCGCGCGACAAAAACGCCCGCGCCCGACATCGCGAGGACCGCAATGCCCGCGAGCAGCAGGCGGTGTAGAGGCGTGCTCATGGGGATTCTCTCGAAAGGTTTCGGCTGATAGGCGGCGTGGCCCAGGCAATACGTCAGATAATGATCGATGCCCGGATGATCCGGCTGAGCGGCGAAGGCCGCGAGCAAGAGCTCCGCCGCCCTGGTGCGAGAGCCGTGCATGCGATCTCCCGCCAGCGCGCCGAAATTGAGTGCGAGCGCGTAGAAGATCGGCGCCTCGGCATCCTCGGGATAGCGCTCGGCAAGCGCGCCCATCGCCGCGGCATAGGCCGAGGCGCGCTGGCTCCACGGGGAAGCCTCGTCGGCGGCGAAGAGCGCCCCCAGAGCGGCGACATAGGCGCGCTCGCGCGGGCTCGCCTCGGCCGCGGCGGCGGCGGCGAGCGCCGAGCTCGCTGCGGCGATATCGGCATTGCCGGGCAGGCGGTAGATCGGGTTGCCGAGCCGGCTCATGGCGACGCCCCAATACGCGATGGCGCAATCGCGATCGCGCCGGGCGATGCCGGCATAGACATGCTCGGCTTCGGCGAATTGGAAGAGATGGAGCAGCGACGTCGCGGTGGTGAAATCCTGCTGGCTCAGCCAGCCGCAGGAGATCGGGAAACGGACCACGCCCAGGCGCGCGTCGCGCGCCATGAAGGAGGCGCCGAAGGCGCAGGCGGCGGCGATCACGGCAAGCGCGAGCGCCGCCGCGGCGAGCCCATGGCGCCGGCGCAGCACGGCGACACGCAGCCGCGCCGGCGAAGTGAGGCTCAAGAGAAGATCCCGGACGTGAGCGCGGTCATCCCGGCACAACCCTGCCTGCGAAAGTTCGGATCTCGCTGCTAGACTACGATCGACTGCCAGGTTTGTTCAATCGAGTTTCGATAATGGACTAAAAAGCGTCGCAATTCGGTTGTGGGTGCAATGTTGGCCGCGAGCGGCCCGATGAATGAGCCCGCGCCGTGGCGTAGACCAAAACCTCATCTTTTTCTGCGCAGCAACTCGACAAGCGGTGCGCTTTTAGCCTGCCTTGTGGCCTCGGTGGGCCGCTCCTTCGTTCCGCTTCAGTAAAAGTTCTATCAGCCACATTGCCCAGTCTGGTGCTCGGCAGCAGACCACAATGCTTGGCGAGCGTCACAACACTCATTTCATGAGTTTGCCCTTGAAGCAGGCATCGCTCATAAAAGACCTTGGTGCATAATCAAGGGTAGAGTGCCATCGAGAAATAGTCACTCAGACTTTAGTCGAAGATCGCTAAGATAGAGCGACCGGAGCATGTACACTTATCGCGTGGTCGCCGCCCATGCGAGTTCGCTGGCCCGCACCCCCGCCGCCCCGAATTCCTCCTATGGTTTCACGAGTAGAGCGGACAGCTCGACGCCCATCTCGGAGCCATACCACATTTGCGCGTCAATCTGCGCGGTCTTTCTCAATCTATTGGATCGAACCACGTCAATTGATTTAAGCTGCTTGGCGATTCGCACGATGCGAAGACCGCCTGAGGCGGTTGAGGTCGGCAAACACGAACGACGAAGCCGAGCATCTCCGGCTATCGTTGCGGTGGAGGAAAGTATGCTCGGGCCCTGGCTCGTCTCATTGACGGCCCTTGGTTATCTCGGCTTGCTGTTTGCGATCGCCTTTTACGGCGATAGGCGGGCTGCACAATGGCGTAACGGCGCCAAGGAGCCGGTGATCTACGCGCTATCGCTGGCGATCTACTGCACATCCTGGACCTTCTATGGCAGCGTCGGCCGCGCTGCCTCGAACGGTCTCGATTTCGTCCTCATCTATGTTGGCCCGGTGATGATCATGTCGCTGGGCTATCCGCTGGTGCGGAAGATCCTGCGCATCGCCCGCGGCAACAACATCACGTCCATCGCCGACTTCATCGGCGCGCGCTACGGCAAGAGCCAGACGGTCGCTGGGCTGGCCACCGTCATCGCAGTGGTCGGCGTCCTCCCTTACATCGCGCTGCAATTGCAGGGGGTGACCCTTAGCTTCGACACTCTCGTATCGCTGCCGAACGGTGCCGCAGTCGATACGCATTCTCAGCCCTTCTGGCGGGACACCGCGCTGTACGTCGCGCTCACGATGGCGGCATTTTCTGTCCTGTTCGGCGTCCGACACGTGCACGCCAGCGAGCGCCATCACGGCCTCATTATGGCAATTGCGTTCGAATCGCTGATCAAGCTGGGCGCCTTCCTCGCCGTCGGCATCTTCGTCACGTTCGGCATGTTCGACGGACCGTATGAGCTGGCGCGCCAGTTGACAGCCGATGCACGATGGATGGCGACACTCGACTCCATGAGTTTCCAACCCGCGTGGGTTTCGATCACGCTGGTGGCCGCCTTCGCCTTCGTCTGCCTTCCGCGCCAATTCCACGTCGCCGTCGTCGAAAGCGGCAAATCCGCCAACCTGCGCATGGCCGCATGGCTGTTTCCGCTATACCTCATCGCGATCAACCTGTTCGTTCCTGCAATCGCAGTCGCAGGTTTGCTCACCTTCAACGGCAGCGCTGTCCCCGATCTCTTCGTACTGCTTCTGCCGATGTCCGCTCATCAATCGCTTCTCTCACTAGCGGTCTTCATTGGCGGCTTGTCCGCCTCAACGAGCATGGTCATCGTCGAGAGCGTCGCCTTGAGCACGATGATCTGCAACGAGCTCGTTGTTCCTGCGCTCCTGCGCGGCATGGCCTCGCGGGCTATCGACGGCGCCGCTATGGGCGGTCTCATTCTCGCAATTCGAAGAACGGCAATCTTCGTCATTCTGCTCGCCGCGTATGGATATCACGCGGCTATTGGCGACCGTTATCCGCTGGCATCGATCGGACTCATTTCATTCTGCGCGGTCGCCCAGTTCGCGCCGGCGCTCCTCGCTGGCCTCTATTGGCGCGGTGCACACCGGCACGGCGCGCTCGCAGGCATGGTGGGCGGCACGCTGGTATGGGCGTATGCCCTGCTGCTCCCGTCGCTGTCGGAGGCCGGATGGCTCCGTCCCGTAAACATGCTTGGCACGAGTCCCTTGCCCTCCGTGCTTGCAGGTCTCGATCCATTGACGAACGGCGTCTTCTGGAGCCTCTTGGTCAACGGCGCTCTGCTGGTCGGTGTCTCGCTTTTTTCACGGCATCGCGAGCGCGATCGGCAGCAAGCCATGGTCTTTGTCGCGGGCGCAGAGCCGATCGAACAACTGAATGCTGAGAGCCTCGTTCACGGCGCCGCCTTTGAAGATCTCAAAAAGGTCGCCGCCCGGTTTCTTGGAAACGAGCGGGCAGATCGGGCATTTTCCGGGGCGGTCGTGGCGTATCACGACAAAGATCTAGCGGCGTTTGCCGAACGGCTGCTGAGTGGCGCGATCGGCGCTGCTTCCGCCCGCATCATGGTCGCCGCGACCCTTCGCCGGCGCGGCACGTCCGCGGGTAGCACGGGTGCAATTCTCGACGAGGCGTCAGAAGCCATTCTGTTCAATCGCGACCTGTTGCGCGCAACGCTCGAAAATGTCAGCCAGGGCATTGGGATGTTCGACCCGACGCTGCGGCTCGCGGCGTGGAATCGGCGCTTCCTCGAGCTGCTCGCCGTTCCCGAGCACTTGGCGCAGATCGGCACCCCACTCGAGCACATCGTCGGGAGTTGTCAACGGGCCGCTGCAGACACCTCGGTCGATCTGGCCATGCTGCTCCCCCGGCAGAATGACGCCGAGCTGCGGACACAGGCGCACACCTTCGAGCGGCGGAGAGCCGACGGGCGGGTACTCGAGCTCCAGACCAACCCAATGCCGGCCGGCGGTTTCGTTCTCGTTTGTACGGACGTAACCGAGCCGGTCCAGACGCTGGAGGCGCTGCGCGACAGTGAGCGCCGAATTCGCGTTTATACCGACAACGTTCCGGTGCTCATCACCTATGTTGATCGTGACGAGCGTTATCGCTTCACAAACGAGCCTTACGAAAGGGCGCTGGGCCCCCGCAGCGGCAATGTTATCGGTCGGACGATCAGAGAAGTGCTCGGGGACGACCGGTATCTTCGCCTCAAACCGCATATCGATGCCGCATTTACCGGTCAGAGACGGACGTTTGAGATCGAATTCCCTCACAGCGGCATCGCGATTGCCCGCGGCACATACATCCCGCACTTCGACAGTGCCGGGCATGTGATCGGTTTCTTCACGCTGTATCAAGACATCACTGATCAACGCCATGCCGAACGAGTGCTGCGCGAGGCTAATGAAATGCTGGAGCGTCGCGTGGGCGAGCGTACGCGCGAGCTTACGCTGCTGAACGAGCAGTTGGCGCATGCAAAGGCGGTTGCGGACGCGGCGAATGTAAGCAAGACCCGCTTCCTGGCGGCAGCGAGCCACGATCTGCTCCAGCCTCTGCACGCCGCGCGGCTCTTTTCCGGCGCGCTCGGCGAGCGCTGCCGCAGTAAGAAAACGGCGGCGCTGGTTCGCCAGGTCGATGAAGCGCTGGGGGCCGTCGATGAACTGCTCCAGGCACTTCTAGAGATATCAAAGCTGGACGCGGGTGCTCTCCGTCCGCATCCGCGCGCCATCATCATCGGCGAAGTACTCCGGAGCGTTGCGCAATCTTTCGAGCCGATGGCGCACCAACGCGGCTTGCGCCTGCGCATCGTCGAGTCGGGGGCCGTTGTGAATACCGATCCGGCGTTGCTCCGACGCATCCTGCAGAATTTCCTCTCTAATGCTATCCGCTACACATCGCGCGGTGGCGTATTGATCGGATGCCGCCGGCGGGGCGAGCGGCTCTTGGTTGAAGTTTGGGACACCGGCCCCGGCATTCCTGGCGACCAGCTGACAGCCATATTCGAGGAGTTTAAGCGGCTGGGCGGGAACAATCCGGACACCCCCGCCGGCCTCGGTCTCGGGCTCGCGATCGTTGATCGGATCGCGAAGATGCTCGATCACCCCGTCGAGGTGCGATCCAAAATCGGCCGCGGCAGCGTATTCTCGATTACTCTGCCGCCCGGACTAGCATCCGTTCCTGCGTTGCTGCCGCGGCGCGAGCGGCGCGTGGCAAATTCGCTGGACGGCAAAGTCGTGCTGTGCGTCGACAATGAACCGTCGGTGCTTTCGGCAATGCGCACGCTGCTTGAGGGTTGGTCGTGTCAGGTACTAACGGCATCCGACTTGACGTCGACGCTGCGCGAGGCGGGGAAATTGGCGGCCGCGCCGGACATAGTCCTGATAGACTACCACTTGGAAGGTGAAGAGACCGGCCTTTCCGTGCTCGAGGCTCTCACTCGAGACATCGGCAAGCGCCTGCCGAGCATCGTCATCACGGCGAACTACACCGAGACCCTGAGGGCCGCTGCGCAGGCGCGTGGCTATCCGCTCCTCAACAAGCCGCTGAAGCCTGCGGCGTTGCGGGCGCTAATGGCCCAACTGGTGACGCAGGGAGAGAACGCGCAAGCGCTTGCGGGCGCGGGGTAGCTTCACGATCGGTTCGGCCCTTTCCTGCCGTTTGCGTAAACCCGTCGCGCCACTATCACGGCTTGCGTGCGGCTGCGGACTCGGAGCTTTTTGAAAATCTGCGAGAGATGGGCCTTGACCGTGGCCTCCTTCACGTCCAGCGCGAAGGCAATCTGCTTGTTGAGCTTGCCTTCAGACAGAAGCTCGAGGACGCGACGCTGCTGAGGCGTAAGTCCAACAATGCGAGCGCCGGTCTCGAGCCTTCTTTGACCGGCATCAGACTCCGAGATCGACGCCGGGAGCCAAACGTCGCCCTTCAGAATGGCTGTCACCGCTTCACCGATCGCGCTGATCGGCGAAGATTTCGGGAGAAAGCCGGATGCACCGAGATTGACGGCCTGCCGCACGATCAATGGATCCTCGTTCGCAGACACGACGAGGACGGGAACTGCCGGATATTTCGCACGCAACGCGGTAAGACCGCGAAGCCCTTCCATGCCAGGCATATCTATGTCGAGCAGAAGCAGGTCGGTTCTTCCGTCATCGAGTAGGGCTGCCGCCTCTGTGACTGAGCCCGCCTCGGCGACGGAGGCCGTTGCGCCGAGCACTTTCGCAAGCGTTTCGGCAAGCGCTCGCCTGACCATGGGATGATCGTCCGCAATCACGAGTCGGATGATATCTCCCATCGCGCCTACCAGAAGGATCCATGAAAAGAACGCCGACATTCTGTACGGCGCGCCGATACTGAGCAAGCGCGCGACATCGACTTAGACGAAAGTCGAAGATCGCATCGTGGACCCTCCTGCTACTCTCTGGCGCGGCTATTTGGCCCAGCGGCGCATGGAACGTCCTCTATGGATCATTCCTGCGTGGCGAACAAGACGGAGGACCCATGTCCGCAACGACGTCGACAATCGCGCGGCACGGGCTAGACGAGCGCGGAAATCTGCCATTCATCATCGGCGCGTCCTCGGTGGGCACGCTGATCGAATGGTATGATTTCTATCTCTACGGCGTGCTCGCGACCTTCTTCAGCAAGCACTTCTTCTCGCCGGGGCTGGACCCGAACGTCGCCTTCATCGCCAGCCTCTTCGTGTTCTGGACGGGCTTTCTCGTCCGTCCCTTCGGCGCCATCGTCTTCGGCCATCTCGGCGACCTCATAGGCCGCAAATTCACCTTCATGCTGACCTTGCTGTTGATGGGCGCATCGACCTTCGTGGTCGGCTTGTTGCCGGGATACGACACGATCGGCGCGCTCGCCCCGATCCTGCTCGTCAGCATGCGTGTCCTGCAAGGCCTGGCGCTCGGCGGCGAGTATGGCGGCGCCGCCACCTATATCGCCGAGCACGCACCCGACAACCGCCGCGGCTTCTACACCTCGTGGATCCAGACGACGGCGACGATGGGCATCGTCCTCGCGCTGCTGGTCATCCTCCTTTGTCGACAGGGCTTCGGCGAGCAGGTGTTCAGCGACTGGGGCTGGCGCGTGCCGTTCCTGATCTCTGCGGTGCTCGTTCTGCTGTCGATCTATATCCGCCTCAAGCTTGACGAATCGCCGCTCTACGCGCGGCTCAAGCAGCAGGGGAAGTCGTCCCACAACCCGGCGCTCGAGAGCTTCAGCAGCGGCAAGAACTGGGGCCTGATCCTGCTCGCGCTCTTCGGCGCCACGGCGCCCGAAGGCGTCGTCTGGTACACGGGCCAGTTCTACGCGCTGTTCTACATGACGGCCGTGCTCAAGATAAACTACGTCACCGTCTACGTCATCATGATGATCGCGCTGACCGCCGGCGCGCCCTTCTTCATCTTGTTCGGTGCTCTCTCCGACCGGATCGGCCGCCGCAACATCATGACGCTGGGCTTCGCGCTCGCCGTGGTCAGCTACTGGCCGGTCTTCACTTGGCTCGGCACCTTCAAGGACAATCCGGTCATCCTCACCATCCTCGTCTTCTACATGGTGATCCTGGTGACGATGGTGTACGGGCCGATTGCCGCCTTCCTCGTCGAGCTGTTCCCGGCGCGCATCCGCTACACTTCGATGTCGCTGCCCTACCATGTCGGCAACGGCGTCTTCGGCGGGCTCGTCCCGGCGGCCGGCGCCTCGATCGCGGCATACACCGGTATAGCGCTCTCGGGCCTGTTCTATCCGATGGCGATCGCCGCGCTCGGCGTCGTCGTAAGCTTCGCCTTCCTGCGCGAGCCCACGCACAACGTCAGAATCTGGGACGAAGTCGGCGGCCCAGAATGAGGCGCTTTTTTTGTTGCGCAGCCGCAACTACGCAGTCTCCTGGACCTGTAGAAGCAGCGGAAGACGTAACGCCCACAGAGCCCACGATGACACCGCCGCTGGTATCCGAAAGCTCGATCGACATCGCATCGGCCTCTTCAACGTACGCGTCAATATCGGCTGATCGGATCGCGGCTAAGCCAACACGGTTCCTGAAGCGCGCTGGCGGGAATGGTGAGGCCTTTGGGCGGTCAACCCGCTACCTGTCAAAAACAGATCCAAACCTTGACGCGTGCACCTTTCGCCGACTATTACCTAAAGTTGACAACGAAACAATGCGGTTCACCCGCACTCACACTGGCGCGTGTGCAAAACAATCCGCTGCGGCGGAGGGGAGGATGCGATGACAATCGCCGAACATTTTATCGGCGCGAACTCTAACGAATCGAATGCCAGGCGGCGTGCTGGCGCTGTCTTGGCGCGGCTTACCGCAGTTTCCTGTCTGGCGATGGGCCTCATGCTGGCACCGTCTTATATAGGCGCCACTGCATTCGCGCGTGATCGCGACGACGCACCGCCAGTCCCGTGGACCGGACCGGTGCCCAAAGCGCATTGCGGTCCTCACGACCGCACCGAGAGCGGGCTACAGGGCAGCACGACCTTGGCCGAGCGCTTCGGTGGCGCCACGGATCGCGGCTTCAACTGCAACCTCGAGCTCGTCGGCCAGACCCAGGGCGAGGGCACGAGCTGGCAGATGGCCTGGTTCGGCGACTGCGCCTATTACGACACCTCCAACAGCCCGCAGCAGCAGCATTTCGGCGTCGTCGTTGTCGATGTCGCCGATCCCCGCCACCCCAAGCCGGTCAACTACATCGACAGCGTCACGATGCGCGACCCTTGGGAATCGCTCCACGTCAACGCGAAGCGCAAGCTGCTCGGCGGCGTCGAAGCCGAGAATGGCACCGGCATCGGCAACGGCTTTGAAGTCTACGACGTGTCCGATTGCCGGCACCCCGTGCTGAAATCCAGGATCGACCTGCCGAACAGCCATGCCCACGCCGGCAACTGGTCCCAAGACGGCGAAACCTTTTACGTGACCAACGGCTTCCGCGGTGTCGGCGGCATCATGCCGGTTGTGGCCGTTGACGACCCGGCCAACCCGAAATGGCTGCTCAACTGGCAGTTCAACGGCGACGGTCGCGCGCATGACACCAACACCAACGCAGACGGGACGCGCGAATACAGCCCGCAGCCCGGCTTCCTCACGGCGCCCGTCGGCTCGAGCTCCTTCGGGCCCGAAGGCCTGATCATCCTCGACACCAGCGACTTCAAGGCCCGCCTGCCCAATCCGCAGATGAGGATCGTCAGCACACTGTTCTGGAAGGATGGCGGCCAAGCTCAACAAGCGCTGCCGATCACCATCAAGGGCAAGCCCTATCTATCCTTCACCCAGGAGCTCGGCTCGGCCGGCTCGGGTCCGACCGCGCGGGCCTTTGCCTGCGCGCAAAACTTGCCGCCCTTCGGCTTCACCAAGCTCATCGACATCAGCGACGAGCGGCATCCGAAGGAGGTGGCGAAGCTGATGCTCGAGGTGCACGATCCCGTAAACTGCGCGACGACCTTGCCCGAATCCTTGAACCCCGGCTTCGTCTACGACAGCCATTACTGCAACGTCGACAACGCCAAAGATGCGAAGATCTTGGCGTGCAGCTACTTCGAAGCGGGCCTGCGCGTGTTCGACATCCGCGATCCCTACCATCCCCGCGAGATCGCCTATTACAAAGCGCCGGCGCAGCACACCAAGGTCCTGCCGGGATCGAATTTGTGGAAGCGCACAGTGGCGGCGAATTTCGATCGCACCGCGGACTGGGCCTCCTCGTTCGTCCGCATCCGCAAGCACAAGGGCGAGGTCCATATCTGGTTCACCTCGCAAGACAATGGCTTCCAGGTCGTGCGCTTCACCAACCGCGAGGCGCTCGGCGAGGAGCTTTTCGAGGAACGCGACGGCGATGACCGCGATGGCAACGACCGTGATTAGCCTGATCAAATCGCGCGTAGCCTGAGCACGTCACCGGTGATGTAATGGAAGGGATCGGGCAGCGCCCGGTCCCTTCCGATTCGCGGATTTGCGCTTAGGACACTCGATGAACAGACCCGGAGCGATTTCGGCAGCGGTCGCCGTGCTGCTTCTCGCTGGTCTTTACGTCGCCTTGCGGAACTCCACGGCCGGGCTGCCGTCGGGCCCGCCGCAGGCCAGAGCCTACCATCCATCGATCCGCGGTGAGCGCCTCGTCTCCGGGCCGGAACTCATCACCGCGACCGAAGGCGACACCGTCACTCTCTTCGTCACGGCGGACCGAGCCGCGGCGCTGCACATCCACGGTTATGAGCAGGAGATCGTGCTCGAGCCCGCAGGTGAGACGACTCTCACTTTTACCGCCAACCGCGCCGGACGGTACGGCGTCGACTTCCACGGCGCCGAGCACGGCCATATCGAAGTGGCGGCGCTCGAGGTCAAACCGCTATGAAACGCGCCGCCTTCCCTGCGGCGCTGCTCGCCGGCCTCGTTCTGCTGCTGCCCGGTGTCGTCCAGGCGCATTCCTTTGTCGAACCCTATACGCTGCCCGTGCCGTTCTGGCTGTACCTCTACGCCTGCGCGGCGACGCTTGTCTTAACCTTCGCCGCGATCGGCTATTTCGCCAGGGCGCCGGTGGCGCGCCGCGCGCCGCGTGCCCTCGCGCTCCACGCGCGGGGCCGCACCGCCGCCCTGACCACGCGCTGGGCGCTCGGGCTCCTGCGCGTCGGAGCGGTGGGTTGCCTGCTGCTGACGGTGGTCGCCGGGCTTCTCGGCACGCCGAGCCCGCTCGCCAACATCAGCATGACGCTGTTCTGGATCGGATTCCTCCTTGCCTTCGCCTATCTGACGGCGCTCATCGGGAACGTCTACGAGCTTGTCAATCCATGGAAGGTCATCGTCTCCGCTGCGGAGGCCTGCAGGATCGATTTCGCCCGGCCGCGCGTCGCCTATCCCGTGTGGCTTGGCTACTACCCCGCCTTCATCTTCTATGTCGCGCTGATCTGGATCGAGCTCTTCTGGTTGCCCAAGCCCGCGACGCTGTCCCTTATCCTCATCGCCTATAGCCTCGCCACACTCGCTGGCGCTTGGGTCTTCGGAAAGGCGCTCTGGTTCGAGCGCGGCGAGGTGTTCGGCGTCTTCTTCCGGCTGATCGGCACGCTGGCGCCCGTCGCCCATGAACCGCGCCCCGGCACGACCTCTTGGCAGGTGCGGCTCAGGCTGCCTTTCGCCGGCACGCTCGAGGAAAGGCCGGAGCACCTTAGCCTCGTTCTCTTCGTGCTCTTCATGCTGTCGTCCACGACCTACGACGGCGTTCACGACACTGTCTTCTGGGTCGGGCTGTTCTGGAAGAACCTGCTGGCCCTTCTGCAGCCCTTGTGGGGCGCCGACATGGCCAAGGCGCAAGCAAGTCTTGCGACCTGGTACACCCTCTATCAACGCGCCGGCCTGTTGCTCTCGCCGCTGCTCTATTTCGCCGTCTACATGCTCGTGATGGCAGCGACGCGGGCAATCGCCAGGACCGCCGTCCCGCTGCGCGAGCTCGCCCTGCAATTCGCCTTCTCCATCATCCCCATCGCCTTCGTCTACAACGTCGCGCACTACTACACACTCATCCTGATGCAGCTGCCGCTGGTGCCTTATATCGCGAGCGACCCTTTCGGCTTTGGCTGGAACCTGTTCGGCATCGCGCCGGATTTCGCGGGACCCGCGCCTCTCGACATGGCGATCATCTGGCATACCGAGGTCGCGCTCATCCTCGCTGGCCACGTCGCGAGCGTGTGCTTGGCGCATGTCATCGCGCTGCGGCTATTTCCGTCCCGCCGACAAGCCCTAATCAGTCAACTGCCGATGCTGTTACTCATGATGGCCTATACCATCATGGGCCTATGGGTGCTGTCTCTACCGCTTGCATTGCATTGACAGGCCACAATATGGTCGAACAGTCGAGATGACCCTGAAGAGCCGCCTATCCGAACTTTCCGGCCGGGTTCCTTCATGCGCGTTCAAGGTATGACGGTGTTCGGTCGATCGCTGAATCCGCATTGGCCCCCCAGCGTGCCGATTCTGCCGATCGCACTGTGCTTGGGCCTTGGCGGCGTGATTTACGTCGAAGCAGAAGCGTCCTCTGTCGCTACGGTGCGGGTCGCCGTACCAGCACCAACGCTTCCGTACGAGCCGCAGAATGTTGACGCGGTCAATCGAGTTTTCGCATCTCCGCCACTTGAGAGCCTTGCCGAGGTGGTTAATCGCCCGCTGTTCGCTCCTACGCGCCGCGCGGCGCCCCCACCCGAGAGTGCGACGAGCCAGTCGCCGAGCGGCTTCGCGCTCGTAGGCGTCGTTCTGTCAAATGGCCCTGCCCGTGCTTTGATCGAGCACGGTCAACCGCAGCGTATGAAGCGAATCGCCGAGGGAGAGGACGTCGATGGATGGACCGTGGAAAGCATCCGTCTCGATCGCGTTGTCCTGCAGCGTGCCGGGCTGCGCGTTGACCTGCGCATTGTGGACGTGCCCTCGTCCACGACCCCGCACGGTGAGCCCAACGTCTCGAAGGCGATCGTTTCGGTCGCCGGCCCCGCCGGAGATCCGGCAGCTGACCATGAGGTAGCCATGCAAGCCTATATGGACGCCCATGGCGGCATGCTGCCGGCCGAGGCGCAATGAGTAGCACTTCATAAGATCGACGCTCATGGCGATTGCCACGACGACCAGACCCCGGCCGCGCGACCCGGAACTCGTTCGTCTCAAGCGCATCGGGCTAAATCAGGTGATCCGTTCTTCGCGCAATCCCTGGCACGGCGACCGGAGCCGCAATGGCCATCCGTGAGCTCCAAGCACGGACCAACGCTGGAGATCCGAAATATCGCCATAGGGTCAAACAGCGAAGTGGCTCGCTGGCCGGTGAGCGTCTGTTATGAGGCCGAAATCGGACCCGCGTTCGCCGAGCTCGTTCTGCGCAAAAGTGCCATGAGCAGAAGTCGGGCCCGCGGACATAAGTTGCACGCACGCGCCAAGCTTGCATGACAGTGCCCCGCTGCCACTCGGCGATGGAATTCGGCGTTTTGAACGCTCGTGCACCCAAAAACTGAGGGCCGGCGCATGGGGAACCCCGCACTTACGCGACCCGCGCGATTGTGAGCATCGTCGATCCGCCCTCTTAGTGGCCCTAGGTGTGCCGCTGTTGTGCGAGCTGCAGCCGGAATGATCGGCCTGCCGCTTGGATGTGGCGACGCAGCTTGTCTTCCACGGCTTGCGGATCGCGAGCATCGATGGCTGCCAAGATGCCACGATGTTCAGCGAGCGAACGCTTCAACTGGCCCGACACCATCATCGGTGTGAGCGGCGGCCGACCTGCCCAAAGGGTCTTGATGATGCGGACGAGGCGGCGCCACCCGCTCGCCTCGTACAGCGTCCAGTGAAAGGACCTGTTCAGCTCGACGTACCGCGCCTGATCGCCCGCCCGGGCGGCAACCACCATTTGGTCGGCGAGCATATGCAGATATTGGATCTCCTCCTCATCAAGCTTGGGGACAGCCAACGATCCGGCCCGCGGCTCGAGCATCGCCCGCAGCCCATAGGTCTCGTCCAAATCCTCGGGGCTGAATTCGACAACACGGCAAATGCCTCGCTCGTCAACATCGACAAGCCCGTCTACCTCGAGCCTCTTCAAGGCGTCGCGGACGGGAATCCGACTGGTCGAAAGGCGCGCGGCCAACTCGGCCTGAGTGAGGCGTTCGCCGCCGCTAAAGTGACCCGAAAGGATCGCCTCGCGCAGCGCGTCGTACACTTGATCCTCAACATTCTTGCGCTGGACGACCGGGAACTCTCTGTCAGCTCTCTCCATTCGGCATCTCCAAAGCGGCTTTGCCACGTTACTACCTTGGGGATAGTTGACGGTATACCGTCAACTGACGTAGCGTTTCAATTGTGCCCACCCGGCGTCACCAGAAGCCGGTCAGAGCCTGGAGAGAACGGTGGGGCGCCGCCGCGCGCAGTAGCGCTGGAAGCACATTCCTAGGGAGGACGGTATGCGAGAGCACCTTCAGGGCGTTACGGCTTTTGCGCCCGGCGCGACGGGCATCGCGACAAAGACTTTTCTCTCGGCTGCAATTGCGGCGCTGGCGCTTGTGGCGGCGCCCGGCGAAGCGCGGGTCATCCGCTTCGAAGTCCAAAGCACACAACCTTTCGCCGGGGGCATGTCCTTCGGCGCAGCGGGTTCCTTCGAGGAGCTCGTCGGCGTCGCGACACTCGCCGTCGATCCGCGCGATCCTCTCAATGCCGGGATCGTCGACCTCGATGCGGCGCCAGAAGATGCGCAGGGCCTCGTCGAATTCAGCACGCCCTTCCTGATCATCAAGCCCATCGACATGGCGAAGGGCAACGGCAAGATCGTCTACGGCCTCAACAACCGCGGCACCGACATCGAGTTCTACCGCTTCAACTTCGGTGCAGGTTTTTCGAACCGTCCCATCACGGCCGCCGATGCCGGCGACGGCTTCCTCGAGCGGCAGGGCTACACCTATGTCGATGCGGGATGGGAGTGCGACCTCGTTCCCAATGCGGCGACGCACAATTTCGCGCCGACCTGTCCCATCGCGACTCAACCCAACGGCAGTCCCATCGTCGGCAAGATGCGCATCGAGTACCACGATAAGGCGGCGGGGACCTTCAGCCTGCCGCTCGAGGGCAGCCCGGCCTTCCATTCCTACGAGGCGGCCGACACGAACACGGCGCACTCCACTCTGACCGTCCGCGGCGAGGAGTCGGCGCCGCGCGTCCCGCTCCCCTCCAATGCATGGGCGTTTGGAAGCTGTCCCACGGGCCAGGCGAGCCTCGTCCCCGACAACACGCATATCTGCCTTTTCGCGGGATTTCAGCCGGAAAAAATCTACGAGCTGATCTACCCGGCGAAGAACCCGATCGTCATGGGATTGGGATTCGCCACGACACGCGACCTCGGCTCCTTCCTGCGTTACGCGACGAAGGACGATTTCGGCAATCCGAACCCGCTTGCCGGCTCGATCAGGCGCTCCTATGCGACCGGCAGCTCCCAAACCGGCTCGTACCTGCGAGATTTCCTCTACCATGGCTTCAACGAGGACGAGTCGCACCGCAAGGTCTTCGACGTCGTCAACGTCAACATCGCGGGAACGACGCGGGTCTTCATCAGCATGAGGTTCGCGGACCCCAATGTCTTCGCGGACCAGGACTTCGCCCACGACTACTTCCAGGACGCATTCCCGCCGATGACCTACGCCGTCACGCGGGACCCGATCTCGGGAATCGAGGACGGCATTTTGAAGCGGCCGCAGACGGACCCGCTGGTGATCCACACGGACGACGCCGCCGAATTCTATCAGCTCCACGGGTCCTTCGTTGTCGCGGACGGGCTCGGCCGACCGGTGCCGCAGCCCGCCAATGTGCGGCTTTACAACCTCGCGAGCTTCCAGCATTTCGGCGGGGGAGCGGCGCCGCCCTTCTTCCCGGGCGTGACCTTCCCCGGGCCAGCAGGCATGTGCCTCTATCCGACGGATCCGACCTATGAGGGGTTCACCACGCGCGCCCTGCTCGTCGCCTGGGACCTGTGGGCGGACAAGGGCATCGAGCCGCCCAAGAGCCGCTACCCTTCAGTGCGGGATGGAACGCTCGTGTCGCTGGAAGAGGAGGCCGAGGCATTCCCGTCGCTACCCGGTGTCGAGTTCACGCCTGTCGTGGACGAATATAATTTGCTCGACTTCGGACCGGAGCTCGATTCGACCGGCGGCATCATGACTATCCTGCCGCCGCTCGTCGGGCCGAGCTACGAGGTCCTGGTGCCGACGACCGACCGCGACGGCATCGAGATCGCCGGCGTGCATCAGGTCGAGCTCCAGGCTCCGCTCGGCACCTGGACCGGCTGGAATCTCCGCGCACCGGGCCACCGCCCGGGCAATCTCTGCAGCCTGAGCGGATCTTTCTTCCCCTTCGCGACGACCAAGGCCGAGCGGCTGGCGAAGGGCGATCCGCGCCGCTCGCTCGCGGAGCGCTACCGCGACCATGACGGCTTCGTCGACGCCGTCGCCAAAGCGGCGAACGGCCTCGTTCGCGAGCGCTTGCTGCTGCGGGAGGATGCGGAGCGCTACATCCAGGCGGCGCGGGCCAGCAACGTTCTGCGGTAAGGAAACACCAAAAGCGACGGGTGCGTGGGAGCAAGCAATCCCGACGCAGACTGCTGTCGCCGAGCTGCGCGTGAGCAGACCATGCAAGGGAGGAACCGTCACATGAAATCGCTCGGGCAAATTCTTCCGCTGCTCGATCATTGCACGCGTCACTCAGTCGCCCTCACTCGGCGTCAGTTGGTCAAAGGCGGCCTGGTCGGCGGCGCTGTCGCTGCGAGCACGTCCGGCTTCGCAGCGCTGGGCGGTTCCGCCTCGGCACACCCGGGTCACGAAGAGGAGGGCCGGTTCGGAGATTCGTGCAGCAGCCTGGTTCCCGCGGCCGTGGGCGGCCCGATGCCCGCGGACCGCAACGTCATCTCTTTGCGGTGGTTGGGTTGTGCATGCTTCGAGCTCGTGTTCCGCGACCAGGTGATTCTGCTCGATGCGTGGTATGACCGGCCGCTGTGCCGGGACATCGGCTTGACGCCGCAACAAGTGGTCCGGGCCAACCTCATCGTCATCGGCCACGCACATTTCGACCACATTGCCGACGCCGCGTCCATTGCTGCCCGAACAGGTGCGACGGTCATCGCAGACCAGACCATCGGAAACGGGGTCCTTCTCGGCCAGGGCGTGCCGGCAAAGCAGATTCGGGCGGTCAACGGGCTCGGGGGAGAGCTCCTGCGCTTCAACGGGTTTACCGTGCAGCCGATCTTGGCGCATCACAGCGTCGGTCCCACGAGCCTCACTCCGGAAGGCGAAAGCGCATCGCAGGAAGTCGTCGATGTTTATCTCGCCTTGCAGAATCCACCGTTCGCTTCGGCCGATCTCGAAGCGGCCGCAACGGTCGTCGCTCGAGGCTCTTTCGATCCTCGCATCCTTACACAGGGCACGATCGCCTATCTCTTTACCTTCGACACCGGCTATCGCCTGCTTTGGCTCGATAGCGGCGGTCCGATCACGCCGACCCTTCAGGCGGCCATGGACACGCTCAAGAGCGTCAACTTGGCCATCGTCGGGTACAACGTGCAAGATTTCCCGCGCTTCCAGGTTCCCGTCACCCTCAATCTCGTGAACCTGTTCAACCCAGACATTTTCTTCCCTGCGCACCACGATGAGTTGCTCACGTCGCTGAATGGCAAATCGTTGACCGTCCTCCCGGATATGGCGACCGAACCGCTCTTCCTGGCCATTCGAGACGCGTTGCCGAAGACGCGCACCGTTTCGGGATTGTATAGAACGCCGGTACTCGTCGACATTCGGAACGGCAAGTTCTCCGTCGACGAGGAGTGTGATCGCGATTGAGGCTTTCGAGTTCAACACCGAATCTGACGGCTGGCGGCCGTCAAACAAGAACGTGACCAGTGGGAGGAGGACTTTCATGCGCTTTCGTGTCGCACCTTTTGCTTGGGCAGGACCTTTGCTCGTATTGGGCTCGATGACGGCGGCCGCCGATTGCGGAAGCATGGCCGGGCTCGCGCTGCCGAACACCACGATCACGGCGGCGCAATCCGTCCCGGCCGGCACCTTCACGGCGCCCGACGGCGAGGTCTTCGCCAACTTGCCCGCGTTCTGCAGAGTGGCCGGGGCGATCAAGCCCACCTCCGATTCGAACATCCTGTTCGAAGTCTGGATGCCGTCTTCCGGCTGGAATCAAAAGTTCAAAGGCAATGGCAACGGCGGCTATGCCGGCTCCATCATCTACTCGGCGATGGCATCTGATGTCCGGTTGGGCTATGCGAGCACATCGACCGATACCGGCCATGAAGCCAGCGTCATCGATGGCAGCTGGGCCCTGGGCCATCCCGAGAAGATCATCGATTTCGGCTATCGTGCCCATCACCTTGTGGCGCAAGACGCGAAGTCGATTGTTGAGGCGTTCTACAGCGCAGCCCCTCGCCACTCATACTTCCAGGGCTGCTCGGGCGGCGGGCAAGAAGCGCAGATGGAATCGCAGCGCTTCCCCGACGACTATGACGGCATCATCGCCGGGGATCCCGCGAATTTCTGGACCCATCACTATGTGGGCGCCCATCTCTGGATCTCGCGGGCGACTCTCGGCGACCCGAGCCTCGACAGCTACGTCTCCGCGAGTCAGGCGGCAGTTATCGGCAACGCCGTCAATGCCGCATGCGACGCTCAGGACGACGGCATCGTCGATGGCGTTCTCGTCGATCCCCGTGACTGCCACTTCCAACCCGCGCGGCTCCTCTGCAAGGCGGGGCAGGATCCCGGCACTTGCCTCACCGCGCCGCAGGTGGAGGCGGTCGCGAAGATCTGGGCCGGTCCCGATCGTGCGACCAGTCCCGGGTTCTATCCCGGACTCGCGCGGGGCGGCGAGACGCTGGGCTGGCCGGGCTTCGTGACCGGCCCGGCACCGTTCTTCTCGGTCCACTACCTCCTCGGCATCCCGTTCTTCAAATATTTTGTCTACAACGATCCGAACTGGGACTTCCGCACCTTCGACTTCAAGACCGACCCCGCTTTTGTCGATGCGAAGATGGGCCCGATCATGAACGCGACGAGCCCGGACCTGAGCGCGTTTCGTCGCCATGGCGGGAAGCTCATCCATTATCACGGCTATAGCGACCCTGACATCTCGCCGATCAACAGCATCAACTACTTCGAAAGCGTGGTCGCAGGGCAGGCCGAGGAGCATGGTCCTCGCGAGGCGCTGGAGGAGACTCAGGAGTTCTATCGCCTGTTCCTGGCCCCCGGCATGAATCATTGCGCCGGCGGCCCGGGCCCCAACGTGTTCGACACGCTCACGGCGCTCGATGAGTGGGTCGACGACGGCATCGCGCCGGAAAAGATCATCGCGACGAAATACGTCAACGATAACCCGGCGCAAGGCGTGGTTATGACGCGTCCGCTGTGCCCGTATCCGGAGCAGGCACGGTACAAGGGGACCGGCAGCACCAACGACGCCGCGAATTTCGTGTGCGCGAACGATCGCGACCGCAGGAGGTGACCTGATCGATGCGGGGCGCGTGCCGCAAGGCACGCGTCTCTCGTGTCGTTCCGGTGATCACTTTTCTTTAGGCGGTGCATTGTCATTGGAAACTGGACCACTCGACCAAACGTCGCAGGGGGAGGAACCGTCATGAACCGTCGCCTTATTTTTCGCGTGCTCTACGCCGTACCGTTTGCCGCAGCGGTGGCCGCCCTCTCTGTCGCTCCCGCCGCCTTTGCCGACCGCGACGACAGCAAAGGTGAGATCCGCATCCTCTCGACGCGGCCCGACATGGTGAGCGGAGGCGAAGCACTGGTGCAAGTCAGCGTGCCGCGCCGCTTGTTCGCCAGCGATGTCAAGGTCACGCTTAACGGCCAGGACGTCACCGGTGATTTCCACGGCCGGATGGCCGGATCGTTGGTCGGCTTGGTCCAGGGTCTGGTGCAAGGCGAGAATCGCCTCGAGGTTCTGACAAAAGAGAGCCATTGGCGACCAATCGCGAAGCTCGAGATCACCGACTATCCGATCAACGGCCCAATTTTCGCCGGCCCGCACCAGGAGCCGTTCATCTGCCAGACGCAAAGCTTCGTCCTGCCGGTTATCGGCGGGACCCTGGGTGCGCCGCTCGATGCGGACTGCTCGGCCCCTACACGGGTCGACTACGTCTACATGTCGACCGGCGGTACGCTACAGCCGCTGCCCAATCCAACCGTGCGCCCGGCCGATCTGGCGCAGACCACGACAAAAGATGGCCGCACCGTCAACTACATCGTTCGGGTGGAGACCGGCACGATCAACCGTGCCATTTATCAATTCGGGATTCTGCATGACCCGGTGTCCGATCCACCGCCTGACCCTTGGCATAAGCCCGCGGGGTGGAACGGCCGCCTGGTCTACACCTTCGGTGGAGGTTGCAATGCGGGCTATCATCAGGGCCTTTCCACCGGAGGCGTGTTGAACGAGGCCTCATCCCACAATGCTTTCCTCGCCCTGGGCTACGCCATGGCGGCGGCCTCGCTCGACGTGTGGGGCAACGACTGCAATGATCTCATCTCGGCCGAGACGATGATGATGGTGAAGGAGCACTTCATCGACGGCTATGGTGTGCCGGTGCACACCATCGGCTGGGGTACATCGGGCGGCTCGATGCAGCAACACATGATCGCGCAAAACTACCCTGGCCTGCTCGACGGCATCCTACCGGGTCGCAGCTTCCCGGATATCGTCACCGTCATCATGCCGGTCGTCGACTGCTCACTGCTCAACAACGCGTTCAACACCAGCGCGTTGACGTGGACCGTCGATCAGAAGAGCGCGGTCGCGGGCTACAACAGCTGGGCCACGTGCCAATCATGGATGGGCGCCGGACTCCCGGGCACAGGGTTTTCGCCAGGCTGGCTGATGCCCGGCGTCTGCGATCTCTCAATTCCGGCGCCGCTGGTCTATAACCCGGCGACAAACCAAGGCGGCGCCCGCTGCGACACCTACGACAACATGATCAATGCTTTTGGCCCGGACCCTCGGACCGGGTTCGCCCGCCGCCCCGAAGACAATGTCGGCGTTCAGTATGGTCTTGGCGCGTTCAACGCGGGCAAGATCACTGCGGCGCAGTTTATCGATCTCAACCAACGCATCGGCGGCTACGATGACAACGGCAACATCGTCCCCGCCCGCAGCGTGGCGGACCCGGAGGCGCTCCGTATCGCCTACCGGACCGGTCGTGCGGACAGCGGCAGCGGCGGCTTGGGCTTGGTGCCCATCATCGACTTGCGACCATACCTGGACAATATCGACAACATTCACTCCCGTTATGAGTCTTTCTTGACGCGGGCGCGCCTCGCCGCCGCGAATGGTGATTCCGACAATCAGGTCATGCTCACGACCTTCATCACCAGCGCCGCCAGCTTGGGTCCGTTGGTCGCGGCGATCGGGCCGATGGACCAGTGGCTCGACAACATCGCCGATGATCCTTCCCCGCCGAGCCATGGCAAGGTGGTGCGGAACAAACCCACCGATCTTGTCGATGCCTGCTACACGGCGGCCGGGCAGAAAATCGAAGAGCCGGCGACTTTCAACGGGCCGGGCCAATGCAACCAACTTTTCCCGTCCCATGCCGATCCTCGTCTGGTCGCTGGTGAGCCATTGCGGGGCGACATCCTGAAGTGCCAGCTGAAGCCGGTTGATCCGCGGGACTACACGCGCCCGCTGACGAACAACCAGCTGGCGCAGCTCAAGGCCATCTTCCCACAGGGTGTCTGCGACTACAGCCGACCCGGCGTGGAGCAGCAACCGATCGTCGACACATGGCTGTCTTATCCTCGTCCCGGGGAGTTCGATCTGACAAGCGAGAGCGAGCCGACACACGATCGCGACGACTTCGACCACGACACGCACTGATTAGCTGACCGCGGGGGCGCGAGTCACAGAAACACCCGCTTCCCGCGCCAGCTCGCATTTCGGCTGGTTGGCTCTGCCTAAAGCAGAGCGAAAAAGAAAACGAAGTGATTCAACAGTACATGGATGAATGGAGGAAAGGTCATGAACTTTTACTGCAAGCCTCTTTTCCTAGCGACCGTCTCGCTGACCGCAATCACCCTTGGCGCGACGCGCACATCAGCAGCTACCTGCGAGAGCCTTGCCAGTCTGTCCCTCCCGAATACGGCAATCACGGGCGCTCAGTCAGTACCTGCCGGAACATTTGCCACGCCAACGGGACAGGTGTTCACCAACATGCCAGCCTTTTGTCGGGTGACCGGGACCGCGACACCGACGAGCGACTCGGACATCAACTTCGAAGTCTGGTTGCCGGCCACGGCGTGGAACGGCAAGTTCAACGGCGACGGCAACGGCGGCTACGGTGGAAGCCTCGCTACCCCCTATCAGGAAATGGCCGTCGGGCTCCAGCGCGAATACGCGGTTGCAGGTACAGATATGGGCCACAGTGCCAGCGTCGAGAGCTGGGCACTCAATCATCCCGAAAAAATTGCCGATTGGGGCTATCGAGCGAATCACGTCACAGCTGTGAATGCGAAGGCGATCATCCGAGCCTTCTATGGCAAAGGTCCGCGGCTTTCGTACTGGACGGGCTGCTCGGATGGTGGCCACGAGGCGCTCATGGAAGCGGAGCGCTTTCCTGACGACTACGACGGCATCATCGCCGGTGCGTCGGCGAATTACTGGACACATCAATCCGCGGCATGGGTGTGGGAGGAGGAACGCTCCGCGCTAGACGATCCCACCAGCGTGGTTCCGCCGAGCAAGCTCACCATGATCAGCCACGCCTCGGTAGCGCAATGTGCCGGCCAAGATGGCGGCCTCAAGACCGATGCCTTCATCAACGACCCACGGGATTGCCACTTCGATCCGGCGGTTCTCCAGTGTACCGGTCCCGATGCTCCGACGTGTCTCACAGCGGCCCAAGTCCAGGCGGTGAGGGAGATCTACGCCGGCCCTCGGAATCCGCGAACCGGCGAGCAGATATATCCGGGCTTGGAGCCAGGTGGCGAGTACAACTGGCCCGGCGACCGTGGCTCGCTCGGTCGTGACTTCTACAAATTCATGGTATTCAACGATCCGAACTGGAACTTCCACACGCTCGATTTCGACCACGACATCGCGCTTGGCGACGCCAAACAGGCCGCCGTCATCAACTCGACGAATCCGGATTTAAGGGCGTTTCGCGAGCGTGGCGGCAAGCTGATCATGTATCACGGCTGGTTCGATGCGCGCGTCAACCCTAGGAATAGCATCAACTATTATGAGGCAGTGGTGCGGAACATCGCTGGCAACCACGGTCGCAAGCTCGGTGATCTGGACCACGGGAACGCCAAGCACGAAACCGACGAGTCCTTGCGGCTCTTCATGGTACCGGGAATGACGCATTGCCTCGGCGGCCCCGGCCCTAACAACTTCGGACAACCAATTGTGACGCCAGGCCCACAGACGGACGCCGAACACAACGTGCTCAGCGCACTTGAGGGTTGGGTCGAACATGGCGTAGCGCCGGAGAAGATCGTCGCCACTAAGTTCGTTAACGACGATCCGATGCAAGGCACTAGCTTTACCCGTCCTCTCTGCCCCTATCCGCAGCTAGCGGTCTACAAGGGAGTTGGAGACACCACCACTGCCGCCAATTTCGTCTGCGTGGATGACAGGGACGACATCCTCGGCAAAAAGTAAGGTGCTCGGTGCGGGCGCGTGTCGCAAGACATGCGCCCCACGCCTTGCAGGCCGGCGTCGCGTGGACAAAGAAACGGCCTGCTAGCCCAGCTAAATCGGCCAGTTGCGGCGATCCGCTCGAACGCGACTCTCCACAACGATCGGCTCTATCAGAGCCTTGGTCATCGTTGCGCATGTCATTAATACGGGCCAATCGTTTTGTTCAATATATCGAGGTGTGTATTTTGAGGGATTGGCCTCGCTTCTCGCATGGATTTGCGAGACGTGTTTGCCACCAACTTGCGCCGCCTCCGTAATGCCAAAGGGCTGTCGCAGGACGATCTCGCTTACGAGGCAGACGTCAGCAGGAGCTATCTAAGCCAGCTTGAGAAGGGAGCCTTTTACGCGAGCCTCAAAATCATCGACAGGCTGGCTACGGCCCTCGATGTCTGGGGATGGAAGAGCCGAGCCGGCTCTTCTGACGCCTCAAGCCGGCTGGGGTGACCCATGCCGGCTTTTTCTGTCAGGCCATGAGCAGGGCCTGGCTGAGGATCTTCTGCTGTTTTCGCGGGTCGCCGGTCTGTCCGAGCCTGACCGCCAGGAGCTTGGCGCGATTGCGCAGGACGCACTCGGCGTATTCCTTGGTCCGCCGGGCCTTCTGTGCTTGGCTCGGGGCGAGCTCGATGAGACGGGCTGCGTGCGAGCGCAGCTGGACGAGAACTTGCGGATGACGGCAACGTTGACCTCACCGGCTGAGATCTGCGGTCCATGGGCTACGCAGCTCATTCGCGCTGACGGGCCCTTCGCGTTAAATCCCCGGCATCGGCCGGATAGATGCGGACATTCGCCGACGTGGCTTTTTCGGACGCTGATCGGACATGGCGCCGAACCGACATGGCCCAGACACGACGAAGCCCGCCAGGTGATTGACCTGGCGGGCTTTTCTGGTTGCGGGGAGAGGATTTGAACCTCTGACCTTCAGGTTATGAGCCTGACGAGCTACCGGGCTGCTCCACCCCGCGGGAGAGGGATCAGGCTTGGGG
>WNFI01232590.1_pt1 | contig 39214 bp, 26 predicted proteins | sample 5400471 | NCBI WGS metagenome assembly WNFI01 (sample SAMN13153348, study PRJNA577476) | soil metagenome | isolation source: 100 cm saprolite on Douglas fir-dominated hillslope | place: USA:California | collected 2013-09-17 | reverse complement strand
ACCCTGACCGCCCGCTCAGCCAATCAGCATATCCAGCCATTTCCTGGCACCGACGCCGCGCTGGCCCTGGGCATGATGCACGTGATGGTCAAGGAGAATCTGCACAAACCCGATTGGTTGGCCGCGCATACCGTTGGCTGGGAGGCTCTCCTGAAGCGCGTAATAGAGTTCCCGCCCGAACGTGCCGCGCGCATCACCGGACTGGCGACAGAAACTATCCTCGACCTTGCGCGGACGTATGCGGCAAGCACGCCCGCTCTGCTGCGTGTGACCGATGGCATCAATCGCCATACCAATGGCGGTCAAACCGTGCGCGCCCTGGCTTGTCTGCCTGCCCTGACCGGCCAGTACGGTCTGCCCGGCGGCGGATTGATGTATAGCACCAGCGACTGGTTGCGTTGGAAAGGCAGCGTCGTTTCGCAGAAGCACGATCCTGCTTGCCCGCCCGCGCCGCGCGCGATCAACATGAATCGCCTGGGGGCCGCGCTCACTGGCGAAGCCGATCCGCCGATCTACTCGCTGTACGTCTTTAACGCCAATCCCGCGGCCTCTTCGCCTAACACCGGCAAAATCGTCCAGGGTCTGCTGCGCGACGACCTCTTTACTGTGGTTCACGAACTCTTCTTGACGGATACCGCGCGCTACGCCGATATCGTGCTTCCGGCCACCAGCCAGCTTGAGCACGTGGACCTGCATAAGCCGTATGGCCAGCTTTCTCTGCAATATAATATGCCTGCTATCGCTCCTCTGGGCGAGACGCGGAGCAATTGGGACGTTATGCGCGGACTCAGCGAGGCCATGGGCTTCGAGGAATCCTGGTTGCACGAAGATGCCGACTCGGTCATACGCGGCATTCTGGAGGCCAGCGTTCCATCTAATCCCACGCTGGAGGGTATTACCTTCGAGCGCTTGCAGGCCGAGGGCTCTCTTCCACTCACGATCCCGGCTGAGCGCGAAACTCCTTTTGCTGATGGCGTTTTTGGCACTGCCTCTGGCAAAGTCGAGATCTATTCTGAGCAAGCCGCGGCGCGTGGCTACGATCCCGTGCCTGGCTGGGTGCCGGAGGTCGAAGCGCGCACAGGCCTGGACCGGCCAGCCGTAGCCAGTGATCCTTTGCCGTTACTCTGCCCGGCTGCCCACCACTTCATCAGTTCAAGCTTTGCCAATGTCGAAACCCTGCGCGCGAAAGAGGGCAAGCCAACCCTGCGCATTCACCCGGTTGACGCGGAGGCGCGTGCGATCCGCAGCGGCCAGTGGGTGCGGATCAGCAACGAGCGCGGCTGGTGTCGCCTGGTGGCGGATGTTACAACGGATGTGCGTCCCGGCGTGCTGGCCACCGCAACTGTCTGGTGGCCCACCTTCAGCCCTGATGGGCATAACGTCAACGCCACGACCTCTGATCGCCTGGCCGACTTTGGTGGGGGAAGTACGTTTTACACCAATCTGGTTAGCGTCGAAGCTTGCTCTGAGTAGAGCCATTGGACAGGGCGTGTTATAATTGCCTGTAATCAGGGAGTGCGAGGATCTTCATTGCCTTTTCCTCTCTGGCCGCCACAGGTGGCACATTCCATTAAAGATGTTTCGTAGAGCAGCATGCCCGTTTGCAATCAGGAGCAGGCAGGCAAACCACGTCAACTAACAAGGTGCCGGCGATGACTGACGACAATCTGGTAACTGGCGGCGAGGTGCGTGGGGAATATGAAACTCATCCTGAATATCTGCGTGATGTTCTGAAATATGTAGTCGAGATCGGCGCTTCCTTGCGCTTGCAAATGGACACCGATACGCTTCTCAAGCGCATTGCGGATATCTCGTGCAAGGCACTGCGCTTTCGTTACGCAGTCATCTATCTCTCCGATGGCGCGGGCTTCTTTCATGTGAAAGCTTCTTCTAGCAGCATCGGCGCGGCTGAGGAGGCCTATATCCAGGAGCATCCCCTGCCAGATAGTGTGGTCGCCCGCATTACCGATGCACAATATCGCATCAGCGATTCCTATTTTTTACCCGGCGAGGCACCTATCTGGCAGGATGAGGAATTTGCCAGCTATTTTGTCGTGGTTAATTCCTCTACTGGTTCACTCGCCCCTCTCTCGCTCGCTACTTTTGCTCCGGCGGACAGCCGAGCGTGGAGTCCCGAAGACCTGATGCTGGTGCCGCTCATGAGCGGCGATAATCAGTTACTGGGTTTTCTGACGCCCGATTCTCCTCTCAGTGGCTTGCGCCCTACCAGGGAGACGATAGGTTTATTTGAGCTGTTCGCAAATCAAGCGGCGGTCGTTATTGAGGGCGCGCACCTCTATGGCGAACTGCGCGCGGCTTTGCGCCAGGCCAGAGAATCTGAGCGCGTGAAAAATAATTTTCTCTTGACCGCCTCGCACGAGTTGCGCACCCCGTTGACGGCTGTGCAGGGCTATTTGGAGCTGTTGGGTGACTATGGGGCGACTTTGGACGAGGCATCAAGGACGCGTTTTATCCAGAATGCGCGCCGTGGGTGCGACGAACTGGTGCTGTTGCTGGGCAATGTGCTGGACGCCACGCACCTGGATATAGAGAAGATCTCTTTAAAATCTGGCCCGGTCTATCTAGCTCAATCGGCGCAATTGATCCTGGAGATCCTGGAGCCGATCATTGCGCGTGAGAAACGCAAGGTAACGTTACAGATTCCTGAAGACCAGCTGATCTGGGTTGATGAACTTCGTCTGCGCCAGGTCTTGCTCAACCTGTTGGGTAATGCGCTCAAATATACTCCTGTCGGTTCGTGTATTTGTCTCACCTCTGAATACATGGACGGAGAACAATTGCGAGAACTTTCCACCACCGGGCGTGCCGGGTCGCCGTTCGCCGATCTGCCATCTGGTACTTTTGTCGTGCTAGCTATTCGCGATAAGGGGCCGGGTATTTCCCTGGCAGAGCAAGCGCTCCTATTTACGCGCTTTACCCGCCTGGAATCGGCCCGCAATAGTGCGCAGCAGGGTGCCGGGCTGGGTCTCTACCTCTGCCGCCAGTTAGTCGAAGCCATGGGCGGGCGTATCTGGATGCAGAGCAGCGGCGTTCCCGGTGAGGGCGCGACCTTTTTTGTGGCACTCCCCAGTTATGGGGCATAGAACCAGGCCATTTGACGCGGGAAACAGGCTATGCTACCATTTCCCCAGAGAATAGATTGCCATTCACAAAGGGGAGTCAGCTAACATGAACCTGTATGAACAACTACTGGTTGTGCGCGAGCGCCTGGAGGGAATTGGGGCGCATGACGACAGTATGGATCTGGTCGAGATGCTCTTAAAACGAGCGGAGCCGGCGAAAAACGATAAAACCAATACGGCTCAGATCCAGGTGCTTCGTCATATGCTGCGTATGAACGAGGTCAGCGACAACTATAACATCTATAACGATCTCCAGGAACTCATCAGCGAGCGGGATGAATCGGAGGTCAGGGAGCGTGAGGACGCGGCGCCTGCTGCCTATACGGATAGTGAGCGCCGCCCCAAGCCAAAGTCTTTCTATAAGGCGAAAAAGGAGAGAGAGAAAAAGCAGAGTTAGCCAGTCTTTTTAGGAGGCTGGCCCTTCGATTTGTCTCTGTCCCGCGCCTGGACCGCCGAGTTGCATATTCTGCTTTAAGGCTTCAAGTTGCGCATCAATGTTCTGCTCAGTCGAGATTTTGCGCAACTCGCGGTCCAGTGTGCTCTCGTTTCCTGGGCCAGGCAACGCCTGCAGTTCGTCGGATTCTATAAGCGCCTCGGTGGCCTCAGCTCGCGCCTGCATACCGAGCACTTTGTCTTGTGCGCGTTGCATCGCCATATTGACCTCGCTCATGTCTTCCGACATGCCGGTCAATGTCTCATTGATCTTGACCTGGGCCTGGGCCGCGTTATACTGGGCCTTGACCATCTCTTTCTGGGTGCGGAATGCCTCTACCCGCGTGGTCACTGCGCGCTGCATGGCCAGCAGTTTCTCTTTTTGCTCGCGCAATTGAGCAAGCTGCTGCTCATAGCCGTTGACCATGACCAGCGCGTTCTCTTTCTCCTGCAAGGCCATACGCGCCAGATCCTCGCGGTTCGCTGCCAGAGCCTGTCTGGCCTGCTGCTCGCGCTGATTGCTTTTATCAATTAACTGCGTCTGCTGGAGTTCCAGGCGCTTCTCCGCAGTCACCACATCGGCGATTGAGCGTTTGACCTGCTGTAGCTGTTCAAGCTGTTTGCTATAAGAATAGTCCAGAACCTGTCCCGGATCTTCCGCTTTGTCCAGGGCTGCGTTAGCACGAACCTTAAAAAATGTGGAGATTCGTGAGAAGAGACCCATACCGTTCCTCCTGCTGCGCGCCTACAGCGCCGTGTATTCTCTGTTATTTATACTAACGAAGTGTGAGGCGAGATATAAAGTGCCCATATCATACCATAAACGGCATCCAACCGTCTCTAAAAATTTCTCCGCGAAACGCTTGACTTTCTGTGCGCGATCGGCTATAATTCACGATGTTATCAGGATATGCGGGTTTGGTGTAGCGGTAACATGCAACTTTCCCAAAGTTGAGACCACGAGTTCGAATCTCGTAACCCGCTCCATTTGAGCATCTAGCACACGCTAGATGCTCTTTTCTATCCCTGGTGGTATGAGGCAGAGAATATATTCCTTGCCTTATACCACCAGGGATATTTTTATCGTTCATGCATGGTCTTTTGCATCCGCTGCATATCCCCGGCCACGGTGCGCAGGCCCAACAGGCAGATCAGACCAGCGATAAACAGGCTGGTCGGAGCGGTGATGATCAGGGCGGTGCCTAGTGAGACGTTTCCGGCAAGTGCACCGATGGCGAATGGCGCGGCTGCATCGCCCAGCAGATGGGCCAGCAGCAGGGAGAGGCCGATGGCAGTGGAGCGCATTTCGGGCGCGATCACATCCTGGATCACTGCATTGAGCGGGCCCGTGCAGAAGTTCAGTGTGATGCCTGCCAGGATGAAGATAGCCACAAACAGCCAGAGCGTATGGATGAATAATGCTAGCAGGACGAGCGGCGCGCCGATGAGCAGGCCGAGCGTAGCTACCAGCAGACGACCTTGCGGTATGCGTCTCTGGAAAAAGTCAGCCAACCACCCGCCAACCACTGTGCCAACTAATCCACTGGCCACCAGCACTATGCCGGAGAGGATGCCTGCTGTGCCCAACTTCAAATGGTAACTGTCGACGATATAGCTGGGCAGCCAGAATGAGGTGCCGCCGATTGTAAAGAAACTGAAGACCAGGTGGTTCGGTCATCCGCCACGCGAGGAAGGCGCAGAGCAATCCGGGTATACCAACGACATAAAAGGCCCAGCGCCAACCAAGCGAGTCCGCGATCAGCCCACCCATGGTAAAGCCGATGGCTGCTCCGATCAGTGTGCCCATCGACCAGTACGAGAGAATGCGCCCACGGTGCGCTTTGGCGAAGTAGTCGCCCAACAGTGAGAGCGAGGAGGGAGCATAGCCAGCCTCGCCAATGCCGAGCACTGAGCGAACGGTGAAAAGCTGGATAAAGTTGCCAGCCAGTCCGGCCAGCACAGTCGCCAGACTCCAGATGCCCACGCAGAAACTCACAATATTTTTGCGCACACTGCGGTCCGCCCAGACTCCCAAGGGCAGAGTTGCGAGGGCATAGACCAGGAGAAATGAGGACCCAAGTAGTCCCTCTTGCAGGGAGGTTAGATGCAGATCAGCACGAATTTTTGGGAGCACTGCTGAGAGCACATAGCGGTCTGCATAGTTCAAAATGTTAATAATCAGGAGAATGGTAAAGGCAAAGCGCGCCTGTCCCCTGGTCGGTTGGCCGTGGCGTCGCTCACTCGCGTCCTTTCGGATTGGCGTCGTTGCTGATGGCATAGGTGTTGCTTTCCTTTGGCTAATCTCTGCGCCTCACATGAGGGTATAAATTGAATATGCGCTATGTTTTGCCGTCTATAGAGAGTGTAGAAACCTGTATAAGCGCGTCGGTGCGAGTCTAGCATACCCTGGCCTCTTCAGGCAATCGGTAAATACTACGCTTGCGCGTTCGCTAAGTTGCAGAAATGGCACAGATTTACCAACAAACGGGTGTCGCAAACGTGCGCTGCATAGCTGAGTAGAGAGAGCGAGCGTAAATGAACTGCGCGGGAGAAGATTTGCAACCGCGAACACTGTTTATTCGTCTTGATAAGAAAAGCACTTTGACGTACTATGTACTCTCGTCAATACGAGAGAAATTGGGAAAGGATAGCCAGGTGAATGGTTTTCTCCATGCCTATCTCCATCTCTCCCCGTTCTTAGTCTATCTACTGGTAGCCGCTCTGCTCCTGCTGGAGAGCAGCGGTTTGCCTGTGGTGAATACAACTCTGTTGCTCTTTACAGGAGCCATGGCCGCGATGGGCCATTTGAATCTCTGGTTGCTGATGTTTGTGGCGATCCTTGGCAGCACCCTGGGGGCTTGCTCAGCCTATGCCCTGGGCAATTACTACGGTGAAAGATTATTGCTCCGCCTGGCGCGGCTCTTGCGTATCGACGAGCGTAAGGTAACGATGGCTGAACGCTGGTTTCAGCGAGCAGGTGGGCGAATGATCTTTTTTTCGCGCATCCTGCCCTATATCCGCCCATTCGCCTGTTTCCCCGCTGGTATAGCTGCTATGTCGTTTCCTCGTTTTCTCCTGGCTGCTCTCAGCGGGTCGATCGTCTGGTGTGTAACCCTCCTATTCGTTGGTTGGGAGCTGGGTCCGCGCTGGAAACTGGCTATGCACCTGATACGGTACGCGACGCTGCCCACGCTTGGCGCGCTGCTGATCCTGCTGGTAGTCTACTTTTTCGCGAAACGCGCGCTCACACGCTATGTGAAGCGGCGTCTAAACGTGGATGATGAAAGGGCTGCGCGTGATCGTGATTTGTTGGGGGTGTGAGTAAAGAACGCATATTCATCGATCGGCCTGCAGGGCTGATCGATGAATATGCACAACCACGATTCTATATCTTCACCAGTGTCAACCCAAAGATATCGCCTGCTTCGCCGATCTCTGCGAGTGCCCAATCGGGGATTGGCTCGTCTACGGTGATGATCATCAGTGCGGTAGCTGGCGGCTGTTGCGGATCGCGTGGGTGCGGCGCACGTTCGCTAGGGCCGACATCCATGTGGTGGATATTTACCTTTGCTTTGCCCAGCACAGTGCCGACGCGCCCGATCATGCCGGGCTGGTCGTAGTTGCGGCAGAAGAGGATATAGCCTTCAGGCACCAACTCGGTCCCGTAGCGCCCAATCCGCACGATGCGCGGCGTACCATGCATGACCGTTCCAGCCAACACCTCGACATGCTCATCGCCCGACCCGGCCTTGCCCGCGAACGAAGAAGTGTAGCCGTTACTGTCCAGCACACGCATGGTAATCAGGTTGGCGAACTCAGCCGGTGTTGAGGACTTCTGCTCGATGATCTCCAGCCCCCACTGTTTCGCCAGCGCGGGCGCGTTGATCATATTCACGTGCGCGTCCGAAACCGACTCCAGCAGCCCTTTGATCAGGGCAGCTTTGAGCGGGCGCAGATCGTAGTCAGCTATGTCGCCGCTGCATGCTAGCTCGACTCGGCTCAGGGGGCCTGGTTGAAGCTGGGTATACAGTTTGCCCATCTTCTCAACCAGTTGCATATAGGGTTGCAAGACCTTCAGCGTCTCTGGCAGGATCAGTGGCGCGTTGACTGCCGCGCGCGGGAAGCCGCCGCGTATCACCGCGACGATCTGCTCGGCCACGTCTGTCGCTACGCCTATCTGCGCCTCTTCGGTCGAAGCTCCCAGGTGAGGTGTGGCGATCACGCGTTCATTGGCCAGCAGGAGTTTGAGGATCTCATTCTCGCGGATAGGCTCCTGGCTGAAGACATCCAGCGCCACGCCCGCCAGGTGTCCCTCGTTCAGCGTGTGCAGTAGCGCTTCTTCGTCGATCAGCCCACCGCGCGCGCAGTTAATCAGGCGCGCCGTTGGCTTCATCAGGTTGAGTTCGCGCGCGCCGATCAGCCCGCGTGTGCCATTGGGGCCACTGGTCAGCGAGGTATGCAGCGTCACAAAATCGGCCTGCTGCAGGACCTCGTCCAGGGTGAGGATGGTCACGCCCAGTTTGCGCGCCAGCTCAGGCGGAATGTAGGGATCAAAAGCGATTACCTGCATTTCCAGTCCCTGCGCGCGCTTCGTCACTTCAGCACCGACCTTGCCAAGACCGATCACGCCGAGCGTCTTATTCCGCACCTCGATGCCGATAAAACGGTTCTTTTCCCATTTGCCAGCTTTGGTGCTGCTACTGGCCTCAGGAACGTGGCGAGCCAGGGCCATCAACATCGCGATCGTATGTTCCGCCGCCGCCACGATATTGCCAGTGGGCGAATTCACCACCATAATGCCATGATTGGTCGCGGCCTCGGTATCGATATTATCCACGCCCACTCCGGCGCGTCCGACGATCTTCAATTGCCGGGCCTCGGCCAGAATGTCAGCGGTCACCTGCGTCGCGCTGCGCACGATCAGAGCCGTATACTCGCCGATAATCGCGCGTAGCTGTTCAGGTTTGAGACCTGTACGGACCTCGATCAGCGCCTCTGGCAGTTCGGCGCGCAAGAGGTCAAGACCTTCCTGCGCGATTTCATCGGCGATAAGGATCTTTGGTATCGTAGGGCCCTCGCTCTGTTCCTCTATTCCCATGGTTGTGCGAGCCTTCTTTCTATTTCTTATAGCCAAGCTCTGTGAGGCGAACTTCCAGCCGATCCAGGGTTGCTGCCAGCTCCTCTTCCACAACGTGGCCCAGGTGGCCAATGCGGAAGATTTTGCCGTCCAGTTGCCCCTGTCCGCCAGCCAGTACCACACCATCCTCTTCGCGCAATTTCTTGAGCATAGCTTTGGTTTCGATGCCTTCAGGGGTGAGGATGGCCGAGACAGTGTTTGAAGCATTGGGGTGGTCGGCCAATAATCTCAGGCCTAGCGCCTTCGCACGTCCGCGCACATAATCGCCATCCTGTTTGTGGCGTTGGAAGATCGTTTCGCGTCCCTCCTCCAGCATCAGCTCTAGCGCCAGGTCCAGGGCGTAGAACAGCGAGATCGGCGGAGTCGTCGGGTGCTGACCTTTCTCCAGGTTTTTCAGTGCGAGTTGCCAGTCAAAGTAGAAGCGTGGCAGGTTCGCTGTTTTGTTCGCTTCAAGTGCGCGCGGGCCTGCGGCGATCATCATCAGTCCGGGTGGTGTCATCCAACCCTTCTGCGAGCCGGTAAAAACCACATCCAGGTCCCAGGGATCCATCTCCAGCGGCACGCAGCCCAGAGAACTGACAGCGTCAACCACGATCAGCGCGTCGGGATTGTTCTGGCGAATCACCTGGCTGAGCGCTTCAATGTCGTTAGTCACACCGGTCGAGGTTTCGTTGTGCGTGACCAGTACACCCTTGTATGGCGCGCTGGCCTTCAGATGCCCCGCCACCACCTCAGGATCGGCAGCCTCGCCCCAGGGGAAGTCAATTTTCGTCACCTTCAGGCCGAATTTGCCAGCAATAGTTGCCAGACGATCGCCGAAGTTGCCAATCGAGATGGCGATGACATGATCGCCCGTTGAGAAGAGATTGGCGATTGCTGCCTCCTGGCCGCCTGTGCCGGAGGCAGGGAAGGTCATGACGGGCGAAGCTGTCTGGAAGAAATATTGCAGGCGAGCGGTGACCCTGCGCAGGATCGCCGAGAATTCTGGTCCGCGATGATTAATCATGGGTCGCGCCATCTCCTCCAGGATGCGCGCGGGCACCGGCGTGGGGCCGGGAACGCGCAGGTTCTGGGTTGGAATGGGTTTACGAGGCTCAACCTGAGGGATCGCGATGGCTTTGCGTGTCTGGGTGGTCATAATTTTCTCCATGTATAGCGGCTGATCTGAGCCGATTACTCTTTGAGACCGTGTGTTGCGCCTCGTTGCAACAACACGCGGCGCAATACCGTCGTTGTATCCGCCGCACTGCTGATCTTTTGACCCTCACAGTATAGCATTAGATGAAGGCGATTTCAAAGCTTTCTGGCTAACAAGCTCCTGTTTATTGGATATTTTGCATATAGTAGATGCAGAGATGATGTGAGAAATATCTATATTTGGCGGCGAGCATGCTCGCGCTCTTACCACTTGGCATTTGCTTCACCTTATTCCTGAAGAGTTAAAACAAAAATTTTGCAAAATTTTTCTATCCCCACCGGCAAAATTTTTGGAAAAGCGCACAGTTCAGCTTTCTGTAATCTGATCGTGAAGTGTATGAGCGCTGCGAGATAGCGCGAGGGCCTGTTCGTGTAGTCCCTGTTCCTCCATCGCCGTTGCCAGATTGGCAAGAATGCTAGAAACCACGAAAAGATCTGGAGGTGCTTGTCGCAAGCAGATAGTAAGTGCGCGCTGCAATAACGTTGCCGCTGCTTCAGCGCGCTTCTGGGCCAGGTAAATATTCGCGAGTTTTGCCAGACTTGCCGCAACGTCGGGGTGCTGTGGTCCCAGATTCTTTTCTCTGATCTCTAGAACATGCTGTAGGAGAGCTTCTGCCTGTTCGAAGTGCCCTTGCTGAAGAGAAACTACCGCTAACTGCTCTTGATATTGCAACGTTTCCGCGTGTTCTTCGCCATACATGTGCATAGAGAGAGCTAGCAAACGCTTATAGGTTTCTTCAGCCTGTTCCCATTTCTCCTGAACAAGTTCTGCCAGAACTATTTTTTGCAGAAAATCTATGATGTCCGGATGTTCATTTCCCAGCGAACTCTCTTTTATGCTCAAGAGTTGCTGGAACCTCTCTTCGGCTTCCGCGAATTTGTTTTGCTGAAGAGAGATCATAGCCATTTGTTCAAGGCACTCTTGCATCCTTTTATCCCCTGCATCTGACGTTTTTTCACCGAAAGAGAGGACCTGTTGATAATATTTTTCTGCCTGCTCGAAGTTCTCTTGTTTTGTATAGAGGGTAGCAAGCTTATAAGCAGCAGTGACCAACAAGGTATGTTCCTTGCCCAGCGCGGGTTCACCGAGTTTAAGCGCTTCCTGATAACATGCCAAAGCTTCCGGGGTTTTGTCTTGTTCGACATAGATATCCGCCAGATTGATCAGGCTGAGGATGACATCGGGATGTGTGGCTCCCGAAACCTGTGAGCGAGCGAGGATTGCGCTGTGCAGTAATGCTTCCGCCTCAGTATAACGTTGGAGCGAGGCGTTCAAGATTGCTAGATTTTGCCGCGTTATGCCAAGCGTAGGATGCGTCAAATCGAGGGTGCGTTCCCAGATTGTGAGTGCTTTTCTCAAGGTTATTTCCGCTTCCTGGATTAGCTCATATTCCCAGAACAGCGAGGCGGCCCAGCAAAAGACCGCTGCGACCGGTTCATAAGCGATGGTCCATTCAGAACTGCATATAGCAAGGTGTAGAATATGTACTGCCTGGCGCATACGCTCTCCAGGCGTTGCATGCTCTAACGATGGAAGCAGGTGAGAGAAAGCTCGCAATACCAGCTCTCCTAATTTACGCCGTTTGTCGAGCGACTGTGCCCCAAACAATGTTTCCTGTACGGTTGGTGACATGTTCAGCATGGTGGGTGCTGCCTGGGCAGTAACCAGTCCAAAGGAAGAGAGGTGGGCCAGCGCCTCATCCAGAGATGAAGTGGAATTTTGCGCGACCTCTTGTAGTGCCGGTCCCAGTTCAGTTGTTCCCTCGCTAAAAAGCATCTGCGGGATAGCTTCAGGCGTGAGGACTGTACATATCCAGAGAAGCTCAGCAGCGATTGGTTGCGTTTGTTGCAAGCGGATAGCAGGTAGGCTACACGTAATAGCAATAGCATCTGTGTCGCTATCTTTAGATGCGTGAAGCTGGCGCAGACGTTCGGCATATTCGCGATATGTCGTAATATACTCCTGTATGGTGTTGTTGGTGGCCTGGATATACGCGCTGCCCAGTTTTATTGCGAGTGGTAATCCATTGAGTTCGCGTGCTAAGGTTGTGGCGCACGCGCGTAGCTGCTCGTCGGTCTGCTCCAGGGCATCGCTGGCAGAGATCTGGCCCGTTTGGCGCAATATCAGGAGCGCTCCATCCTGTTCACTGAGCTTGTCTAACGCGAGATGTGCGAGCAACGGATCGCTCGTAGGAGCGCGCGTGAGTAAAAGGGTATGTCCATTCGACTGCTCAGGCAGGGAAACCTGGTTGATTCCGGCGACATTATCCAGGATAAACAAATATCCCTGGTGGTTCGCCAGCCAGTCCTGGAGCTTCTGGTTCATGCTCGCTAGATTCTGTTCAGCCGGCGCAACAGGTATGGCGAGTTGCAAGCATAACGCGCTGAGATCAGCCAGGAGCGTGGCACTGCTGGCCGCGTTTAACCAGAAGATCCACCGATAATTGTGCGAGAAGCGATACGCGTACTCTAGCGCGCAGGCGGTTTTTCCCTGGCCGGCAGCACCATGGAGCACCACGCGTTGGTGATCACAGAGCATTTCTGAAAGATTTTGCAGAATGCTCTCTCTTCCAGCGAAAAGCGGATCTCGCTGGCTCGGAAGAAAGATATCGGGCTGCGTTGCCATTGATAATTCCTCGTTCTTCCCTTTTAGTGGGTCGGTGTTGGTAGTAACGATGGTGGCGTCGCTGATGGCGGCAACTCTGTGACGATTGTCTGACCATCTGGTTGCGTAATTGTTATTGTTATGCGTGATTTCGTGATAGTTACAACTTCTACCATGCCGCTCGGCTTTGAGAGTATCTCTGTTGTCAAACCTTTTGTCGTAGTGGTTGTCAGCGTCGTCCCATCTGGCTCTGTGATAACTGTCTCCTTTGCTCCATTTGGTAGCGTTTGTGTGATCTCAGTAGCTCCGTTTGGCAGCGTTTGTGTGGTCTGCTTGGGTGGTGGTCCTTTCGTTAACTCGTAGGTGCCAATGTTGACTGTCTGCCCAATAATTGTCTGCAATATTGCATTTTCAGGGAAAGGTAATGAGTCGAGGGCGAAGCCAGCGGCGGTAGAGGCAAAACCGCCAGCCCCAAATGGAGCCCAAAGCCACTGGTGCGCTAAAATGGAAGAGAGCACGTTATTGACTGCCCCAATGCCGTAGCCAACTATTAGCTTTGTGATAACATTCTTCCTCCAGGGGTTTTTCGGATTAAGTTCTTGCTTGAGCTTGTTCCAGAGCTTGTTGGTGGTGGTGTCGCCATTACCGTTGCCGTTGCCGTTACCATCCCCACTACCGTTGCCGTTACCGTTACCGTCGCCATTGCCTCCGCCGGTGTTGTCTCCACCACCAGTATTGTCCCCGCCACCAGTATTGTCCCCGCCACCCGTGGTTTCAGGCGGTACTTCTTCCACGTTGCCATTGCTATCAACCTTAAATGTTCTTGACGGACCGCCATTGTCACCCTCTGCTGAAAAATCTGTCTTGTTGAAATTTGGCAGCGGACCTCCTGGCTGAATACCAGTGCTGCAAGCTCCTCCAATGCTGATGCCTTTGATTGATGTACTGCTCGTTCCCGCTGCGGTATGAATGGCTAAGAGTGCTAACATCAGATTGTTCAGTTGTGAAACCGTTGTTGAGCTTGCTGGATTGCCCTTCTGTTGATCGCTCTGAGCTGTCAAAATCGCGGCCATGCCGTTTTTGATAGCTGACATGTTGTCATCGATCGCGGTTTGCAAAGAATTGAGGAAAGGGATCAGGCTTGTCAAAGCATCATGGGCTTTTCCCCCATCTTTCGAGGTGCCCTGCCAGGTCGTCGAAAGCTTCTTGATCGTTGAGCCACTCGAATCGGCAACGACGGACGCGATCGCGTTCTTTACTGAAGTATGTGTCGTATCAAGATTGGTGGCAGATGTTTGAAATTTTCCTGTAGCAGTGGTTATTTCGTTGACCACATCTTGCAGTCTTTGCACAATTTGCGGGTCCACATTTGGGATTGTAACATTATTTGAGGACATCTTGTTCCCTCCATCAAGTACAGTTCGCGTCAACTCCAGGATTTGCGAATTGTTACTAATCCGCTTCACAGGCAACGTTTACTATGCGCCAGCAGCAGCCCAGGTCAGGAGTGCGGATGTACCTGCCGCTGCTCCCGCGTCGGATGTACCACCTGAGGGGATAGTCAGAAGGACGCCCCCAACAACGAGTACTGTGATAGCAGCGCCCGCCGCGAAATACTGCCAATGACCTCCTACGAAGCTCGCCGCGTTTCCTACTGCGCTGGTTGTATCGTGCCATGCCGTTGAGAAAAAGTTTCCAACGCCCCCCCAAAAGCTCGATTGACTGTGGGGGTGTATGGTGATAACTGTTGCTGACAGGCTGAAGCCGCTGGCAGGGACGTGGATCACAGGCATGCTTATCCCATGGGTTTCGTAGCCGGTATAGTAAGGGAGCTGCTTTTCCACCGCTGCCAGTGTCGCTGCCAACGACGCATCCAGGCCTTTAAATGCCTGGGATGCGATCGCCAGACCTGAACTAACCACGGTCAAACCTGTAGCGAAACATGCCAACGTTGCCAACATGCTTTGGCCAAAACTTTCCAGGTCAACCGCCACACCCTGGAGGAGATCTACCGCAACCAGGGCATTTACCAGATCCGCCAGCGCCGAATCGACATCCTGGCTGAGGTTTGTGGTAGTGGAAGATCCATTATTCGCAACCTGAGATGTAGTGTTCAACTGTGATGGTTGCACGTTGATTGTATCGGCCATGGCGTTTACCTCTCTTGGATAGATGATGCCTGGAGAATTTCATCTGCCAGACGCTGGAACACTGTTACGTTAGGAATAAAATCATTGAACCAGGCAAGCCTGGCATTTTGCTCTTTGATAACGAGTTTGCCTGAGGACAGGACTTTGACTGATTTGACTTTTGACCAGGGTAAGAGTGTGCGGTTCTGCTTGTCTTTGATGCCCGCTCTGGTTATCCCCAGCCTCTCGAAAGAAGCTTCCTGTTCCGCTTGATATCTTTCCCTGGCCTGGGCAAGCAGGTAGGGCATGGTCTGTTGTGTCACTTTGGCGAAGAGATCGGCGTGGTCGCCCATCGCCGCGTTAAAATCGATCCTTTGCCCATCCTGAGCTTGAATACGATAGAGATACGTGGGAAAAGTGGTTCCCATGGAAACTTCTTCGCTATATCTGAGATATTTGATCTCTTCCCAACGCAAGGCGCGCAAGCCAGAGCGCTTCTCTTCACATATGCCCCGCTCGTACAAAAAAATGGACCAGTGACGATTACTGTAGTGCCTGAGCGTCAACCAACCCAAAAGCACCAGCACAAGTAGTCCCGCGCAGAGCAGGAGGCTCATTCCCCAAAGGGGGAGCGGCAATGCCCAGGGTGTATTGTGGATGAGTGCTTCCAGGGTTTGATAGAAGAGAGCTCCATATATCACCAGCACAAGTACTATCAGCATTACTCCCCAGAATGGCAGTTCTGGTCGTGCGCGATACGTGTGTTTCAATGGCCCCAGATCTTTATCAGGAACGGGGGGCTGATTTTCCCCCTGCGTTGCGCGAAATGTCATCGTTCCTCTCTCCTCCCATCGTATCAGTCTGGGCTTGCACCTACCCTGGATGCAGGTGCTGTTTCAGCTTTTCAAACGACTTGTGTTTTTGGTGCACAATCCTTGAAGGAGACTTTTACCATATGGCCTCCTATATATAAGGACCAGCGCGCGAACCTAAATCTGACAAAATCTCGTAAAAAAGGCATCTTTTGTTACCATTGCTCATCTCCTTTCACCGAAAGGAGAAAACCCGTCGCCACTTTTACCATATTACACGTATATGTCTACTCTGAAGCATACGACGGTTGCGCGAAGGCGGTTTGGATGAGCATTGGCGGATGCTTGGGCTGCACGAAGTAGCCGCGCCCTGGGGGCATCGGACCGGCTGCTTGCCCGTAGAGGATCTTGCCCTCCATGGGATCGCCGCTCATGATCAGCGCCGACGTGCCCATTTCGCGCAGACGTTGGAAGACCGCCTCAAAGCTGGCGCGTCCGATGCCACCGACGCGGCGAACCAGTACCAGATGAAAGCCGATATCCTGCCCCGCTAGCAAATAATCTCCCAGTTGGTTGAGTGGGCTGGTGCCTGAGGTCTGGATATTCTCATAGTCATCGACAAAGATGATGTAATGTCGCCCATCCCAACGCTGGGGCCGGCGCAATTCACTGAGTGATACGCTGGACAGTTTCTGTGTGCGCTTCTCCAAATCGACTTTGATGTTGCCAACGCAGGACGTCAAGGTTGAGGCGTTATGGGCATAGATCAGCAGATGCTTGCTCTCCGCGCAATCGAGCAGTTGTTTGCGGTAATCGACGATGGCAAAAGCCACCTGTTCCGGTGTATAGCGCTGTTCGATCCCGCGTATCCAGCTCCGCAGCAGCGAGGTTTTTCCACATTCTGTATCACCCAGCACGATGAAGTGTGGCCCGTTCGTTGAGAGCAGGTCGAGGAAGAGCGGACTGAGACGAAATTCTTCCAGGCCAAGCGGTACCCCTGCTGGTTGCTGTGGCGCGGGCGCGGGCAGATCTTCCCAGGATATCAGCAGGGGCAGCATATTGACCGGCGGGGCCGGGTCTCCCTGCCAGGCCGCCCGCGTGCGCTGTACAAGCGCGCTGAGTGTCTCCTGCATAGAGGCGTTACGTCCCTCCTGTGCTATACAGGTATCCAGCAGGGGGAGCGCCACCTGGAAATGCAGTTTGTCCCGGTTTGCTCCTCGGCCAGGCACTCCAATGGGAATCGCGGCGGCTACCGCTTTGCCCAGTTCTGACTCCAGCGTATCATTGAGGCGCAGCTCCAGGCGCGTCCCGATATTGTCACGTAACTTCGAGCGCAGCTCCGCCCAGCGGTTGGTCGCGAGCACCAGGTGGACGCCGTAGGTCAGGCCGCTGGCCACGATTTCGATCAACTCTGGCTCAAGCTGGTCAAAGCTCTGGAAAAACTGTGCGAAATTGTCGATCAGCAGAAAGACATCCCCGAAAGGTACATCTGCCAGTTGGCCCCGCTGACGCATTTCGCGGAACGTTGCCATGCTGTCGATGCCGCGCTCGCGGAAAAGGAACTCGCGTTCTTCAATGATCTTGTGCATTTGCCGTACCACGCGGCGCACCTTATCGCGCTCCGCTTTGCCACAAAAAGCTCCCACGTGCGGAGCCTGCTCGAAGACGCGCAATAAGCCTCCGCCCATATCGATACAGTAGAGCTGCACATCTCGTGGCGAGTGCGTGAGCAGAAACGCGGTGACCAGCGTGCGGAGAAACGTGCTCTTGCCTGACTGTGGTGCTCCGACCAGCGCCAGGTGCCCGCCAATGCCGGAGAAATCGAGCCACAGTGGCTCCTGAGCCTGCTGGAGCGGCATATCGAGCAGGCCAACCGGGACGCGCAGCGTGCCAAATGGTGGCGTGACATCCCACTCGCTGCCATCCAGATCCGGACGCTGGCATTTGCCCAGCACCGTTTTCAGCGGCAACATTTTTTCCAGGGGCGGCAGCCAGACCTGGTGAACGGGCCGCTGTTGCTCGGACAGGCCTGCCTGGGTCAGTCGTGCGATGACCACGTCCATCTCTGTGCGCAGATCAGCCGGGCCCGCCTCCTCCACTCCGGCTGCTTGATAATGGTTTAGCTTTCCGTCGGCAGTAAAGAGGCGCAATTTGCTTTCCAGCGAGAGTTGTTCCTGGAATGGCACATATGGCACCGAGATCAGGGCCGTTTTAAAAAAGTCATAAATATCTGTATCGACCTTAAAATAGCCGACGCCCGGCGTTGAGGGCAGGTAATAGGCATCGGCTTTGCCCAGCACTGTTTTACTTTCAGCCGCGCTATAGGTGCGCAGGCAGATGCGGTAGCGCAGGTGGCTTTCCAGACCCTTAATGCGCCCTTCGTCTAGACGTTGCGTGGCGAAGAGCAGATACAGCCCAAGGCTGCGCCCAACGCGGCCCATGGTCACGAAGAGATCCAGGAAATCGGGGCGATTGGCCATTAGCTCGGCAAACTCATCGGCGATAATCATCAGATGCGGCATCGGCTCCATCGCCGGATTTGCCTGCCAGAGCGCCTGGTATTGCTTAATATTGTCGAGATTGCCAGCGTCGTGCAGCATATTCTGACGGCGTTGCTGCTCACCTAACAGCGAGAAATACACGCGATCAACCAGGGTCAGATCGGTTTGCAGATTGGTGACAATGCCAGCTACGTGCGGCAGGGTCGCGAAATCGGCGAAAGAGGCACCGCCTTTGAAATCGATCAGCACGAAGTTCAGGGTTTGCGGATCATGCGTTACCGCCAGGCCGGTGACCAGGGTGCGTAGCAGCTCGCTTTTGCCCGAACCGGTGGCGCCGACGATCAGGCCATGCGGCCCCATGCCCCGATCGGCGGCCTCTTTTAAATCGAGATGGATCAGCCGACCATCCGCGCGTTGACCGAGCGGTACGCGCAGCAGGTCCGCGCGCGCCCTGGGCCGCCAGGATGTGGCGAGATCAAGCATGTCAGCCGCCGGCACGTCCAGCAGTTCGAGCAGGCGAATATCGGCTGAAATATCCTGCTGCGCGCCAGCCTCGGCCAGGGTAATCGGTGCCAGGCTACGCGCCATGCGCTCGCAGAGACGCGCCCCGACCGCATCGGGTAAAAGTCCTTCCAAACGGCGACCGCCATATCTGAGTTCTTCAAAGTCCAGGCCGCCAGCCTGGAGAATTGAGATGCGTGCCTGGATCTGAGCTGGCTCCTGGCTGCGCTCATCCACCAGGCAGATGATTGTTATCCCCAACATTCCGGGCGTGTTCATCAGCGCGTCAAGCTCACCCAACTTGCCCAGCTCATTGTGGGGAGAAAAACCATCCAGGACAATGACCAGGTGAGGAAGCGTGAGTTTCAGGGCATTCTCCTGGTGCTCCAGCGAGGTATTTGTCTCCTCTAAGAGCCGACGGCGGCGATCGAGTTCCGGTTTCATTTGTTGCACCAGGAGCGTCTCCAGGTCAGCCGCTGTGCAAGCAAGCATACAGAGCTGTTCAGGTGCATAGCGTTTCTCGGCTTTTAGCTGGCGGAGACGACGGACATGCGGCAGCCATTTCAGCCACTCCCAGTGGCGCGCCTGTGCTAAGGGAAAATAGACCAGGGTGCGCAGATCTTCCGGGGCGTGGCACGCGAAAAGCTGCGCCAGCAGAGCGCGAGCCAGGGCACGCGTCTGCGCGCGCTGGCCGTTTAGTGCCAGGACAGAATACGGACGCAAGGAAATCAGCGTGGGGAGCTCATCGAGATAACCATACTCATCAATCAGTGCGTCCGCCTGGGCACGCAGGTCGGGGATAAACTGGCTCATAAAATTCTGGCTACTCTGATCGAGCAGCAAAGGGCAACAGAGCGGGCCTGGCCCAAGCCCGATGCGTACCGTGAGAAAATCGGGATCGGTGGGACGGCGCTCCCATAAATAGTGACGCTGCTCTACGCGTGCCACCAGTTCTTCATACGAGGGATAGAGACGAGCGCTTATCAGGCGCTGTTCTTTGGTGAGAAAGAGCAGACGTTTGCGCATCTGAGCGAGATAGCCCAGGTAGCCAGTGCGCTGAAGCTTACGTTGTCTTTTGACTGTGGTCCTCTGGATCACGCCCATTACTACGCCTGAGACAATTGAGCACACACCGATCCCAGCGCCCGCGATAATCAGAAGCAGATTGGTCCGATACGCCAGGACAAAGACGAACGATCCCAACATGCCGACGGAGGGTAAGACATATTGCAACCACGCCATTGGCCCGCTCTGAGTAGGCTGCAGGATTGGTGGCGCGCTGATGACAATTTCGCTTGTAGGCAGAACGGGAGGATAGGCGCGCGCGGGTCGGTAAAAGGTTGTTCCTCGCATGATATCCCTCTGTCCTACGCGAACGGGTATTTTTCCCAGCTTACCCCAATCGAAGCGCTCTGTCTTCTCGGCGCGCTGGCATCCTGGCGCTTTTCCTGTTCTGGAAGTTGTGAGGCAATCGCTGTTGGCTGCGCTTTTTGCAGAAGGAGCAGATCACCATCGAGCACATTGTTCTCCAGAAGCGTGCGCCTCGCCTGAAGTATTTTGCCTGTGCCAGATACATGAATGTTCCACCTGATTGTGCTGCGTTCCCTGGTGCTCGTGGGAGCACCGCACATTTGTAGGAGCAGTGGGAGCAACTCGCTGACAAGGACATCCCCAGGCAGTTCGATATCGAGTTTGCGTTGTGTCCCCTGCACAGTAACAAGAAGTGTCTTCTGCATGATGTATGCTATTTCCAGGAAGAGCAAAAAGGCCTTACTACCGAATAATTCATTCGTGGATACAGGTTTTACATTGCCTGTATCCACGAATGAAACGGGTAGCTAGCCACCGAAGCCGCCGAAGCCCCTGGCTATTTGACTATCGAGGTCTCCGAGGGCGCCCGCGCTCTTGCTCACTCCCATCTTAAGGCCATCTAGAACTTCAAAACACTGATTCAGACCGCCATTCAACTTAGCCATCTGGTTCTGATACTCAATTGAGCCCTGGCCATAGAATTCGCTCGTCATAGCCTCGACAGAGGAGCGAATTTTGGCTGCGGTTGTCTTAAATTCCTCGTGGTGGGTAGCAAGTACTGCCGCGTGGCTGTTCATTGCGTCAAGATTTCCACCAACTCGATCAGCAGGCATAGTATCCTCCTTGTTTTGCTGACGCCGCCACTCCCGACGGCGTTCCAGGTGATGTAGAAGTGGACTTTTTACAATACGTACGGGCTAGCGCTTGTGAGAGAATAACCCCTCCTCCTGTTTACTAAGACAATTATATCATGCAAAATCTGACAATAACACCATATTCCAGCTACTAAAAGTCGGGCAATCAGCCAGAGAGGCCGAGAACCAGGCCTGATCAAAGAGCTTGCGCAAACGGGGACTGAGGGCATACAAGGTGTCGCGCACCGCCTGCCAGCCGGGTGTGCCGGATATTTGCAGTTCATCCGGACGGAAAAGCGTTTCGGCCTGATCCGGTACGTGTGCGCGTACCAGAGGTTTCCACCAGGTCAGTATCTCAGTCAGGAGCATTGCGCCGGCAAAACGATCGCCTTCGGGACAGTATTGCCCATGTGGACCCAGGCGGCGGTGCTGGTAACCGGGCGAGCCGTGGCTCAGCTTTTTAGGCGCGGGTATGCCAGGGATATACATCCCCTCAGGGTCGAGTAACTGAATCTGTTTCTTGTCGCATGTGGGCACGAGGTTGCTGCCTGAGAGATCCGCGTGAGCGATGCCAAGCGCTTCCAGGTTCCACAGAGACGTTGCGGTGGCTCGTGCCAGGTCGAGCGCCTGTTCGCGCGAATAGCTGGAACTGGCCTGCGGGTTGAGCATAATACCCGCCCAGGTGGGAGAGGTGTTCCAGGGCATCAGGATCGCGAATTCTAACGCGGGAAAAGTATGGAGCAGATCAGGAGAGATGCGCCTGGTAAGGCAAACACGCTCTCCTGTTTGCAGTGCCTCAAGGTCTTTGCGTCTGGCCAGAAATTCGGAAACCTGAGCGATGTGCGCGTCGCGGTATGTGGGTTTAAAGACTTTGAGCGCGTATAGTTCGCCGGTATCGATATCGCGCAACTGGTAGACAAAGGCTGTACCCCCCTCCAGCATAAAGATGGTGTGTTTGTCATCGGGCAACAGCGGATGGGGCATAAATTCAAAGTGGGTTTGCTTGATTTGGAGAAACATGCCCCTGTACGGTTGAAACCTCAATGTCTTCGTCTCCTGCTCCTACTTTAATTGGGTTGCGGTTGTGACTGCAAAGGCCAGACGCATCAGATCGGTGTGTATGCCAGGAAAGAAGAGTGCCGCGCCCGGCTGGAGATTATATCCGTAATTGTTGATGTTTTGACGATAGGTTTCTGGTAGTGGCGATGAGAGACGCAGAAGAAGTCGGGCATAGTCATTGGTCAACTGGCTCGGCTTGAACAGTCCTCCCCAACGATACCAGTCGGAGACGGGCGTGCGCAGCATATTATCCGCGACATACACATTGCCGACCAGCACGTTCCCATCGCGCACGCTCATGCGCTGGATGCGCTGGACAATCGGGGTCGGATCGGTCGCGGTAATCAGAGCATCGGTCAAATGGCAAACAAAGGGAGCGGGCGCGTCGTTCAGTGTTTCCAGGTGTTGTTGGAGCAGGGCCTCTACAGCCATAAACCCGACAGATGTATCTGTTTCGCCGCTGGCGCTCAGCACCGGGCTTCCCTGCTTCACCAGGTCGGGAAGGTCGCGAATCCCTCCTAAGACATCGACCACAGCGGTATTGTACGCCAGAATGGCAACCTTGTAGCGCCGCTGGACAACCCCGTCGCGCATTGAGCGGCGAATCATATCAGTGATGGCTTCTTTTAATGCTTTGTTCACGATATCGATTTTTGTTGTGCCATTACAGTTATCATTCATCGAGTGGCTGGCGTCAATGAGATAAATAACGAGTGCAGAACTAAGCGAAGTAGCAGGTTGGGTATACAATAGCTGATCTTTCATTACGAAAACCCCTAAGAAGTTTAGAATGATGCCCGTAAAGTGCCCAAGCATGCAGGCGGCTTGCATAAGTATAACACACTATGTTATGCTTTTACAAAGTTAAGGTCTAAAATGGCAGGTTTAACACACTGTTTCGACCGGATCAATGGCTTCTTCGCGCTCACTTTTCCTGCTCCTACCAATGAGCGAGCGGAGCAAGCACGACCTTGGCGTTACCCGGACACCAGAAAGCAAATGCTTGAATAGCTTAAAGAGAGGGAAACTATGGCTGCAGTTCGTGTATTTCTCTGCCATACTGTCGATCCAACCTCCCAGCGAGACACCGCTATCCTGGCTCAATTGTTGGCCAAACTGCAGGAGATGAGGATCGAAACCATCAGTTATCCAGGCCATCCCGACGAGGAGGAGTTTCCGGATTTTCTTCAGCAGCAATTGCCCGGCTGTCAGTGGTTTATCCTCCTGCAAACCCCTGGCATTGCCTCACATCCCTGGGTGTTGCATACCGTAGATGCGGCGTTGGACCTGGTTGATCAGAGGCAGATGCAGGGGGCTGTGCGCGTTCTTACCGCGCCCGATGAAGACCAGGCAACGCCTTCTGAGTGGGGAACCCTGCCGACCTTCGATGCGACCTATGATCCACTGCGGGCTATGGAGAAGTTAGCTCTCACCTTGACAGCGAGCAGGCCAGAGGCCGACTTTCCCACTCTAGTGCCGCCATCGTTGCCACGTGGTATATCCTCCTACTCTTCGACCTACGATCGACCCCTTGCACCCCCTTCACGCCTGGTAAAGTTCCGCGAAAACGCGAGCAATAATTATCAAGATATGCTTTATACGCACAAAAAAGCTGTGATAATCGTAAGTATTCTGGTGCTGCTTGCTCTCTGTGGTTCGATTCTGGGCGTTCTGGCCTTCCGACCCTCTTCAGGAGCACACGCGCGGGCTAATCCAACAACCCCGGTGTATGGCCAGGTGGTTTTTTTTAGTACGAATCTGGCTGGCACAGAAGTGACGACGGGCATCGCTGATGGGGTAACGGTTTCTCTGCAAAATCTTCCATCCCTGGCTGCGGGCAATAGCTACTATGCCTGGCTTTTGCCGGATGCCAGAAACATTGAGGGGCCGCGCATCCTGGTAGGGCAGTTCATCCCAACTCATGGGCGCGCGTCACTGACCTTTCGGGACCCAGACTCTGTGAACCTGCTTGCAACCGAGAGTCGTCTCTTGATTGCTGAGGAGGGCAGTTCGCCTGTGCCTTCGTTCCCGACTCCTGATTTGAGTAAGTGGCGCTATTATGGAGAACTTCCTCAGGCCCCGGACCCACGCGACGCGAGCCATTTCAGCGCGCTTGATCACTTGCGGCACCTGATTTCCGACGATTCGATGATGGGTATGGAACCGATTCCTGGCGGATTAGGTGTCTGGGTTTTGCAAAACGTGCGCCTGGTCTTTGGCTGGGCGTCAGACGCGCGGGGTATTGGCAACCTGTCTAATCCAGGCCAGGAACGCGCTGACGCGATTAAGATTCTGGACGCGCTGGATGGCTCAGAATCGGTGAAGCGGGATGTTCCTCAGGGCACACCTCTTCTGGCCGATCAGGTCGTTGTACGCAAACCCCTGCTCTCGATCGATCCTAATGCGATGGTACCAGGCTATCTGCTCGAAATGCATACGCATATATTCGGATTTTCGGAATCGCCTGGAACTACACATAGCGCGCAAACCCTTGCGGGCGTGATCGCTTCAGAGTTGGATGCAGTTACGCGCGTCTTAGGCCAGGTACGTCAGGACGCGAAACAACTCGTGGCAAAGACCGATAGCCAATTGCTCGATCCTTCAACGACCCCGTTGCTGGATGACCTGATAAATCAGGCGATGCTAGCTTATAACGGCACGACAGATCCCACCACTGGCACCAGCCAGGGAGGTGTCACACTGATCTTTGGTCAGTTGTTGCAACTTGCCCAGTTCCCAGTCATCAAATATACCAGCCAGATCCAGGTGTAAGCCAATCGTCCAGCGCTGCTTCCTCACTGAGAGGATATATTTAGGTAAATCGCGAGGGGTGGTAGGAAAGGACGTTTTCCATCGCCACCCCTCGCTATTGTATGAAGGTCTGGGTTGTAACTGAGCCTGACTTGCGGCTAGCCCACAGATACTGTACACTCTTCACGATATTATTGAAGGACGAAGTCGTCCCCAGGCGTTGCTGTTCCGGGCAAGAAAAATTTTCCAGAACTATTTTTTATGCGGAGGATTTATCCATGCGTCGTACCAAGATTGTCTGTACCATTGGCCCGGCTACGAATAGCGAGGAGCGGCTCGAACAATTGATGCGGGCTGGCATGAATGTTGCGCGGCTCAACTTTTCCCATGGCAACCAAGAGGAGCACGCGCTCGTTATTGAGCGCATCCGTACTCTGTCGAAGCGCCTGCACTGCGCTGTAGCCATTCTGCAAGATCTGCAAGGGCCGAAGATCCGCGTTGGCGACTTGCAAGGCGGCGAACCAATCAAGCTGATCGATGATACCTGGATTACCATTACAACCCGCCCGGTCGCGGGCGATGCGCAAACCATTCCCACTACCTACCAACAATTGCCCCAGGATGTCAGGCCGGGCGATCGCATTCTGCTGGATGATGGCCTGATGGAATTGCGCGTGGGAGATGCCAGTGACACCGATGTTCACTGCCTGGTCGTGCATGGTGGGTTACTCAAAGCACACAAAGGCATTAACCTGCCGGGGGTTGCGGTCAGCGCGCCCGCGCTGACCGAGAAGGACCGCGCTGACCTGCGCTTTGGCATCGAGCATGGGGTTGACTATGTGGCGTTGAGCTTTGTGCGTAAAGCGGAAGATGTACGCGAGGCCCAGAAGTTGATGCGCCAGTATCAGGAAGAGCTTGGCCAGGTCGGCAAGCACGCGCGAACCGCTGTCCCGCTGATCGTCAAGCTAGAGAAGCCCGAAGCTGTGGCGCGGCTCGACGAGATCCTCGACGCGGCAGATGGAGTGATGATCGCACGCGGAGACCTGGGTGTTGAGATGCCGCCGGAGAAAGTGCCGCTGATCCAGAAGCGTATCATCGCGAAGTGCAATGAACTCGGCCTGCCTGTGATCACGGCAACCCAGATGTTAGAGTCCATGATCACCAATCCGCGTCCGACGCGCGCGGAAGTGAATGATGTTTCCAACGCCATCCTCGATGGCACCGATTCAGTTATGCTGAGCGCCGAAACTGCCAGCGGGGCCTATCCCATCGAGGCTGTAGAGATGATGGTGCGCATTGCCTGTGAAACCGAGGCTGGCGGTAGAACGGCACGCCAGCCACAGCGCCAGCGGCTTTCACAGGAGCGCGCGGTCAGCCACGCGGCCCGCGCGCTTTCAGAAGAGGCCAGCGTTAAAGCGATTGTGGTCTTCACCCAGTCGGGCAACACCGCGCGCCTGATTTCGACTGATCGTCCACGCACGCCCATCCTGGCCTATACACCCTCTGAGCGGGTCTGTCGCCAACTCGCCCTCTGGTGGGGCGTCTGGCCGGATTGCATTGTAATGCAGGGCTTTACTGACGAATTGATGGAGACGGTTGGCCAGCGCTTGGTTGATGCTGAATTGATTCATACGGGAGAGCATGTTGTGATTATGGGTGGCCTGCCATTTGGCAGCCAGGCGCGCACCAATTTCGTGAAATTGCATCGCGTGGGCAGCGAAAAATAAGTGGGATCTCAATTGGAAAAGCAGTTCACAGGTTCAGAAGACTTTTAACGAAAGTACCAGAAAGCGCATCGAGAGGAACTTCCGAGGAGCTTTTTTCGTTCTTTTCTTGTGAGATAGATAGGATATTCATCAATCCTTCTGAGAAAGCGTTGTGTTTCAAGCGGCTTTGTACTATAGTATTTCCCTGAATAACAAATTTGCGCAAGAGAGTGCCGAATGCTTGAACTTTTGCAGATGTGGGCCTTAATGGAAGTACTCGGGCTGGTCTTCCTTCCGCTCACCATCTCCGTCTTTCATAACCTTCCCGATCGTGGCTGGGCCTTTAGCAAGGCGGTTGGCCTGGCTGTGCTGGCTTTCTGCGTCTGGCTGCCGCTGATGTGCTTGCAGACGTTGCCCTTTAGCCAGTTCTTTATCCTGGGCGTTCTGTTGATCCTGGTGGCCCTGAATATACTGGGCTTCCTGCGTGCGCGCAAAACCCTGCTGACCCTGGTTCGCACTCATTACTTATACATCGTTTGTGTCGAGGTCATCTTCTTCGGTATGATCTTTCTGCTCGGCTGGTTGCGCTCCTATGGACCCGACATCCGCAACTTTGAGATGTTTATGGACGAGGGCTTTCTCGCGGCGATTATGCGCAGCCCACATCTCCCGCCTAACGATATGTGGTACGCTGGGCAGTCGATCAACTACTACTACTACGCCCACTACAACATCGCGCTCCTGGCCAAACTGCTCGGCCAATCGCCCTCAATTGCCTTTAATACGGGCATCAGCATGTTCTTTGGCCTGACTGCGGCAAACCTCTTTGGCGTGACTACCAATGTGGTTGCCTGGGCGCGGCACCGTCGCCGTCAGCTCCAGGAAGGGATTGCGGCTCGCAGCCAGCGCCCGGATCGCGTTTTTCCATCTATGCGCGGCGCGATCCCCTACGGCATTCTCACGATCCTGCTGGGCGAGGTGCTCGGCAACCTGGCGTCTACGCAGACCTGGTGGGTGAATCACGGCGATCTGCCCTTTGATTACTGGTTTAATGCCTCGCGTGTGGTTGTAAATACGATCAATGAGTTTCCAGCTTTTAGCTTTTTGCTCTCGTGTTTTCACGCGCATGTGCTGGCCCTGGCCTTTACGATTGTCGGCATTGCCCTGGCTTTTAATCTTTTCCTCGAACATAATGGTCAGGGGTTGCAGGCCTTTGGGCGCGGCTGGCGTATGCCGCTCACGCTTGGGGTGACTGCGCTGATGCTTGGTAGTCTCTACGCGATGAACGGCTGGGACTATCCCACCTACCTGGCGCTGGCACTTGTCTGCCTGGTTCTTCAACAATGGTTGGTCCATCAGTCGCGCCTGAGCTGGGATCTGGTGCTGGACGCTTTCACTGCCTGCGCTGCCCTGGGCGCCCTATCGTTCTTTCTCTTTACGCCATTCTACCTGAATTTTGTGTCGCCCGCTCTGGGTCTGGGCCTGCTTGGTCCATCTGCTCGCACGCCACTGGGCGACGAGATCTTGATCTATGGCATTTTTGCCTTTGTCTTTCTCTCGTTCCTGCTGGTCACTTTCTTTCGCCCGCGCGCGGCCTCGCTCCTGGCTTCAACTGGTTCGCGAGGTCCATCTCCGGCTCAAAACTCAGTGCAGGCGCTCCCTGATTCAGCACATGAGCCAGCCCAACGTCTATCGCTCTCTGCATCGGCCGTCCAGACCGAGCAAGAGGCTGGTCGTGTACGGGTGGGAATGTTGAATGAGGCCAGTACGCTGGAGGTTGATGGTGAGCTGGTTGGCCAGCAAGAAGAGCCTCAGCCGGAGCAGGTAAAGCCACAAGAGGAAGCGTTTGAGCCATTAAGCGGCGCGGGCCTTGGCTGGTTCGATATGCGCGTGATTGGCCTGCTGGCGACGTGGCTGGTGAGCTTGATCTTGCTGCTCGTTCTGGGTATTACCAGCCTGACCTTTGTCGTGACGGGCGCTCTGGCCGCAACCGGCTCGATCCTGACACTGTATCATCTTAAAGAGCGCGAACGCTCGTTTATACTCTTACTAGGGGCTGTGGCCTGCGCGCTAGTCGCGTTCTGTGAAGTGGTGTATCTGCGCGATGTTTTCTCTACGACGATTGATTTGCGCATGAATACCGTTTTCAAGTTCTACTTCCAGGCCTGGGCGCTGCTCTCGGTCGTTGGTGGGGCTGGCGTCTACTTTGTGCTAGAGAGCCTGCGACCCTCGTTGCGGGCGCTGCTTCCCACGCGCCGCGCTTATGCCGCCAGTCGCATTCTCTGGTCTGCCGCTCTGCTGGTGTTTTTACTGATGGGCGCGGTGTATCCGCTGAAGGCGACCTACCAGCGCTATAGTAATTTCAGCCAGCGCGATCCAAGTTTGGATGGGCTGAACTACATGAGCAGCTACGCTCCAGGCGACTACGCGGCTATTCGCTGGATTAATAGCCATATCACCGGCGATCCGGTAATTGTCGAGGCGTTTGGCGCGGATTATACTGACTATGGACGTATCTCAGCCTTTACCGGTTTGCCAACGCTGATGGGTTGGGAAGGCCACGAGTGGCAGTGGCGTGTCAACTGGGTCAACCGTGGCACAAGTAATACCAATCTGGCTGATTTCTTAAACCGTTCCAACGATGTGAAGCAGATCTATAGCAGTCCGTCGCCGCAGGTTGTGCTCAACCTGATGGCACGCTACCACGCGCAGTATCTCTATGTGGGTCCCCTGGAGCAGGAAACGTATGTAGGGACGAACCTGCAGCGATTTGGCAGTTTTATGAAGGTCGTGTATCACAACAACTATGGCGTCACGATCTATCAAGTTCAGCAGATGTCGCAGTAGAGGTTGTATGTTCTGCTGTGCGCATTGCATTCTGGCGAGCAAATCTGCAAAGATGAGGAGTATGATTCTTTGAAGAGTTATGAGACAAAGCCGGGCAAGAGAGCATCTGGTGAGGCCGATCAGGTCTCTGAAGATGCCCTTGCTGAAAACCCGACCGAAATCACAGAACGTGAGGCAGAGGCCCGCGTGCCCCAGATCGAGTCTACAAGCGAGACAGCACCGATCGAGGCTGAGCGTGCACTGGAGCCAATCGCAGCGCCAGAGGCAGACGATCTCAATACAACCACCGAGGATGAAGCCAGCACTGTAGTTTCTGGACGCGTGTCGGTCACTTCGGTAACTTCTGGAAGCGTGCCAGCTACACCTGTAGCTCCTGGGAATATGCCAGTCAACCCACCCTTCCCAAGGCGCGCGTTCGGGCCGCCTACGCGTGAGCAACTGTTGGCCTGGACTCCGTTCTGGGCTGTGTTTCTGCTGGGGGCGGTGCTGCGTTTCTGGGATCTTGGTGGCAAGCCCTTGCACCATGATGAGAGCTTGCACGCGTACTATTCGTTGGGCCTGTTGCACAACTTGCAGAATTGGGGCTGGTGCGTAGGCTTGAATCATCCACCTGCTGGCTACACCTGTTATCAATATGATCCCTTGCTCCATGGTCCTTTCCAGTTTCATGCCATCGCGTTGGTCTACCAGATCAGCCAGTGGCTGGGCGCGCCTGATAATGGCGTTAACACGACAACTGTACGCATCATGGCGGCCCTGCTCGGCTCGTTGCTGGTCTTTTTGCCGTATTTCTTGCGCGACTATCTTGGCAAGCTTGGCGCGTGGCTGGCCTGTTTGCTGCTGGCGATTTCGCCCAGCATGGTCTATTTCTCACGCTTCGCCCGCGAAGACATCTATATGGCCTGCTTTACCCTGCTGATGGTGGTCGCGGTGGCGCGTTATGTACGCGAGCGCAAGATGCGCTGGATTGTGCTGGCCGCAATTGGCTTCGCCCTCTCATACGCGACCAGCGAGGCAACCTTCCTGACCATTGCGGTTTTCGGCAGTTTCCTGGGTGCGCTGATTGTTTGGGAAATCGGCACGAAATTCCGCTTGCGCGCTCGGCTCGCGAACCAGTCTGCCCCGCGTTTTGTGCCGCGCACGTTCGCGCCTTTCGTTGTGTTGGCCTACTTCCTGCTCGCTGGTATCGCGGCCAAAATTGCTCTGGCGCAGCTGGATCGCCTCTCAGCCTACATTAATGCCCATACCTCCGTGACCGATGTTCAATTGCTAAGGCTGGAAAATGTCACCGTCGCGCTTGTGCCGTGGTTGGGGATTATTCTTGGCCTCTACGTTTTCTGGATTCTCTTGCGTGAGATCTATGGCAAACTGCCAGCGCCGGGCAGACATGGCCTGGCCCGTTTCGTCGATCGCCGCCAACCAGTGCTGGATACCATTCTAACGATGCCCTGGACACACTGGTTCTTCTCACTGATCCTTGGCTTTGGCATCTTCCTCTTGCTCTTTACCGTTGTTTTTACCAACATTTATCGTGGTATTGGCGATGGGATCTGGAAAGGTCTCTACTATTGGCTGGAGCAACAAAATGTCGCGCGCGGTGGCCAGCCCTGGTACTACTACTTGCTGTTGATCCCTCTCTACGAGCAGATCGGCGTGGTCTTTGGCATTGTCGGGATTATCCGCTGCCTCTGGAAACCCAACCAGTTCCGCCTTTTCCTGGTCTACTGGTTCCTGGGCGATTTCTTCCTCTACTCCTGGGCAGGTGAAAAGATGCCCTGGCTGATGATCTTCATGACTATGCCGCTTATGCTGCTCGCAGCGATTGGCCTGGAGCCATGCATTCTGAACTGCTATCACTTCGCCAAAGAGCGCTTCTTCAGTCCTGTTCAGCCCAAAGATGCGCTTGTTGGTGGACAGGCCGCGCCAGTTGCGCCATCGCAGCCTCGTTTGCACGTTGGGTTTGGCCGCGCGGCGCTGGGCATCTTCGGTGTAGTTATGGCTGTGTTGCTGCTCTTACCAACGGTCCATAACATGGTCGAAGTTTCCTATGTTAACCCCGCTGATGGGCCGCACGAGATGATGGTCTATGTGCAGACGACCACTGATATTAATACCTTAATGGCGCGCATCGAAGCGGTAGATAAGCAGGATTTTGGCGGCAAGCATCAGGTGCAAATTGCGGTAACCGGTGATGCGACCTGGCCTTTCGCCTGGTATCTGCGCGACTATCCCAACATCTGCCTGGGCTTCCCGCAGAACTGCCCAGGCTGGAAGAATACCGCGCCGATCATTATTGCTGGCGGCGATAATCCTTATGAGGACATCAATGCCTACGCTCCTGCGAATGGGCAGTACCTCTATCACGAGTACAACATGCGTAGTTGGTGGGACGAGGGCTACAAGCTTCCGCCCTGCGCGCCAGGCAAGACGCCGTCCACATCCTGCTCTGATCCCGCTCTTGGCAGCGGCGTGGGACCTGGCCTCTGGCTTAGCTACGGCGATAATCCCCCGCCAGGAGCGAAGTTTAACCCTGGCCTGGCCGCGCAACGCGTCTGGAACTGGTGGTGGTACCGCCAACCCTTTGGTAGTACCAACGGCGCATATAATATGGAGTTGTTTATCCACAAAGGTTTGGGAGTAAATCCCTAAACTGCCCTTTAGACAAAGAGAAAAAAGCACATGCACGCGGTTTTCGCCGCGTGCATGTGCTTTTCTATTGAGCTACTTTATCTCAGTAAATTGTTCAGGGAAAAACCCCCAATACTATGCTGTCTATGCCTACAACAATCATACCCAGCAGTGAGATTGGCAGCAGGTAGAGCAGGCTGGCGGCTGCCATATGTGCGCGGCGACCAGAACGGAAGCCGGGGATTTTCTTTAAGGGCTGGCAGCGACCCAGGCGCTGACCCAGACCACCAGGATTCAACCCAAAGAGAAACAGGAGGAGTAGCAAGATCGGCAGGCCAAGCACGCCGGCCACTGGAATCGCTAACAGTGCTCCCAGGAACTTCGCCCCCCCACGTAGATCGTTGCGATCATCAGTAAAGGTTTGCATGTCCGTTCGCATTTCAGCTTCGCCTTTCGGCTACCACTATCTCTGGTAGTTATTTCTCCTAATCGGCATAAATCGAAAAAGCTAGAGCCCCCTCTTTTGTTCCTGGCTTCTTCTCAGCAATAAGTGTGCAAGAGTTACGCGGGCGCAGCCCGCGTAACTCTTGCACACTTATTGCTGAGAACTTTGCCTGTTACCCATGCACCAGCACGATTTTCCCCACTATATCATGCTTTGCCAGCTTACGGTGAGCTTCAGCGGCTTGCTCCACTGGCAGCGTTGCTGCGATGACAGGCTGAATGCTTTTTTTCGCGACGAGATTGAGCACATGCTCTTCATTGGCGGGCGTGGTGTGCATCAAGCCGCCGCCAAGCACGTTGACGCGCTTCAGACGCCAGGTCTGTGTATCGACCGTGGCCTTCTGCCCGCCCAGGTTGCCAATTAACACAACGCGGCCCTCTGGCGCGCAGTCGTCGATACTTTCTTGCAAGGTTGTGCCGACCAGCTCCAACACGAGATTGACTCCGTTGACGCTGCGTGCAGCTTCGGCGATGCTCTGCTGCTTATAGTTGACAATCATGTCAGCGCCAAGTTTGCGCAGGATATCCGCTTTGTCCTCGCGACCCGTGGTGCCCATGACCCAGGCACCGGCCTGTTTGGCCAGTTGGATGGCGATCGAGCCGACCCCGCTGGTCGCGCCCCAGATGAGCACGCGTTCACCTTCGCGGAGCTGCCCAACGTCGAAAAGACCTGTCCAGGCTGTTGACGCGGTCAGGCCAACAGCAGCGGCCTGCTCAAAGCTCACACCGTCAGGGATGCGCACGAGGTTGCGCGCTGGTACGGCAATGCGGCTCGCGTACCCGCCGCCGCCGCGCGCGCTCGTTGCCCACGTGGTCATCACGTGTTCGCCTGCGCGGAAGCCCTGGCTATCTTCCACTACCACGCCTGCTGCTTCCAGACCAGGCGTAAAAGGCAGTGCTGGCACTGGCCTGCTCCCGTCGCGCTGAAAGAGGTCTAGATGATTGACCGTGGTGGCTTTAACATCGACCAGCACTTCTTCCGGCGTGGTGAACGGATCTGGCACGTCCACTACCTGCAAAACTTCGGGATCACCATAACGGCTAAATTGTACTGCTTTCATTTGTTCTTCCCCAATCGCAACGTTTTATGGCAGAATAGGCGTTTCTGCCGTTTGCTCTATTGTATGTTGCACAGCAGGCGATTGCAACGTCGTCCGTTGTGCGCGATTAGCCAGCGTCATCGGTACAAGCATAAGCAAGCAGCACAGCGCGGGAATGGCGATCACCCAGTTGATGCCCAGTACCGGGATGAGCGCGCCCATCAGTGCCGGAACGAGCATAGAGCTCGCGCCGGTCCCGATCATCATTACACTGCTGACCGGGCCAATGGCACGCGCAAAACGGCGCGAGGTGATCGCCATAATGCTGGGGAAGAGTGGACCATAGAAACAGCCAACTAGCGCACTCGCGCCATAGACGATGAGCAATTGACCGGGGAAAATTGCCACCAGCACGCCGGCCAGCGTGCCGCCCAGGAGCGCCAGGTAGAGAAGGCGCTCCTCGCTGAGCCAGCCGCGCCTGAGCAATTGCGCACCGCCCAGCCGTCCCGCAGTCAAGCCGATAAAAAAGGCTGTGGCCACCGGATCTGCCAGGGCCAGGCTGATCCCAGCGCTCTTGCTGACCACGCTGACGATCCAGTTTCCAAAACCAAGTTCCGCGCTCACGTAGAGGCTGATTTGCAACACCATCAGCCAGAGTAGTTCCTGGAGCAGCACCTTGCGCAATTCCGCTCTACCCTCGACCTTTGCGCGCGCGTCGTGCCTGGCCTGACGTGGTGGTTCGGGCACTCGTTGCCCTACCGCGAGTACGACCGTGATAACCGCTACGATTGATCCCGCAATATAAGCGAGAGGCAAGCTGTTAAAAAATTGTAGCCCAAAAGCCAGGATCAGAGGACCGAGCAGTGCGCCCAGACCGTACATCCCATGAATGTTGTTCAGACTTTCACTCAAATTTTCTTGAAAACTCAGGGTTGCGATGCTGTTTAAGCCGATATCAATAAATCCGAAACCGAACCCTTTTATCACCTGCGCGGCTAGTAAGATGGGAAATGAAGGCGTCAGGGCCGTTGCTAGCGAACCAAGACCTAATAGGAGCAGCCCCAGCGACAGCACGTATTTGGGATTGATTAACGTAATGAGCGCCCCGGCCAGGACCGCGCCGAACATAAAACCGCCGCCTGAAGCCGCGAATATTCCCCCGGCAATCTCCAGCGAGACATGAGTATTGCTTGCCAGTTGCGGGAGCGATGCTCCTGGCAGCGCGGCGAGAATGCCAGTGGCGATATAGGTCAGGCTCAAGGTAAAAAAGAGCAGCCGGCGCTCAAGTCTCGTCCTGTCAGTCATAAAAAGTCCTTTTCATGTTAAAAAAACGTGATAATCTGAGGCATAATACAAAGAAGCCCTATTCATCTTCCACCTCTGCCAATTGCCCTACCATTTAACTCTGCACTATTGATTTTTCTATAGTCATAAATGGGGCGGGGCGGCAAACCTGTCTGCACATCGTTGTTCATTGCCTATCTATGGATAGTGTGCCATACAATGTTGGGGTTTGTCTATGGATGATTTGTTTGCAGGAATGTGGAAACAAATCATCCATGCGCCGACCCTGATGCTAAAGGTGACAGGAGAATGCGCCCTTGCTACTATGTCTGAACCCATCTATAATAACGAGTAAATGCGAGAGAACATAAAGGGAAGGGAGCGGCACTTATGGGCGCGTATGCACTAAAGCTAGAAAGAGGAATCACAAAACTATGAACACTATTCCCGTCATTCTTGGCCACCAGGATACTCTACTGAGCCTCTATGATCCCGAACAGGGCTGTGAGCGCGACTTCTTTGTGCGCAGCGAGATCGGCCATCTCGATTTGCCGCGCGCGCAAGAAGGCAGCATCGCTGGCGGCTTCTTCGCAGTGTATATTCCGCAAGATCCCTCTCTTCCCGGTGCTGACGATCACTGTATGATTCCTACTGAGACTGGCTACACAGTGCGCCTGGCCGATCCCCTGGAGCACACCTATGCCATGCGCACAGCCATGGCCATGATCGCGCTCCTCTTCCGCCTGGAGGATCGCTCACAGGGCCAGCTCAAAGTTGTACGTAACGTTGCCGAGTTGGAGAACTGTTTGCATACGGGCGTGCATGCCGCCATTTTACACTTTGAGGGCGCGGAAGCCATCGATCCCGATCTCAATTCGCTTGAGGTTTTCTATCAGGCTGGCCTGCGTTCTCTCGGACCCGTCTGGAGTCGCCCGACGATTTTTGCTCACGGCGTACCGTTCGGCTATCCCCTTTCGCCCGATACCGGCCCCGGCCTCACCGATCCTGGCAAAGAGCTGGTTAAGGCCTGCAATCGCCTGGGCATTCTGCTTGACCTTTCGCATTTGAACGAGAAAGGTTTCTGGGATCTGGCCCGCCTCTCTGATGCACCTCTGGTTGCTACCCACTCCAACGTCCACGCGCTCTGCCGCACCACGCGCAACCTGACCGATAAGCAGCTTGCCGCCATCAAAGAATCCGGCGGTCTGGTAGGCCTCAATTTTGGCGTGAACGACCTGAGCGCCGATGGCGAGCGCGATCCCAATATTTCGTTGGATGTGCTTGTGCAGCATATCGATTATCTGGTCGAGCACCTGGGCATCGACGGCGTGGCCCTCGGCACCGATTTCGATGGCACGACCATCCCCAAAGCGATCGGCGATGTCACCGGCATGCCAAAGTTCCTCGACCTGCTGCGTGCACATGGCTACGATGACGCGTCCCTGTGCAAGCTCGGCCACGAGAACTGGCTGCGCGTGCTGGCAAAGATCTGGAAATAAATTTGGGCATAAGATGCAGGAAAGGTGAATGATGAAATCACTCGGTAGAGCCCCACGAACCGGTGAACTTGGTAGAGCCCCACGAACCGGTGAACTTTTCACATGGCCTCCTGAGGCAGTTCGGTCAGTGCCAGTGGAGGCGTCGGAAACTTGCGGGGTCGCCCCCTGCCGCGCTTGAGCTTGCCTTCCGCAATGAGTTGTTCGCGTTTCATGAAGGCAAGCTCTGGTTCGCTCCAGGGCCGAGGCGCGACCTTGTACAGCAAGAGTTCGCGAAAACTCCAGAGATGATCGGTCAACCCTGCGGCCTGGGCTGGGGTGGTAGGACGCCCAAAATGCGTTGCTTTACTCAATTCATGGTGGGCAAGGCAAAAGTTGTACGTCGAGCCAAGCAGATACATGCCTTTCTCTAAGGTTTCGACTTTGTGTGCAGCATGACGGCATTTGCGGGTTAAAGGTGCCAGACGCTCACGTATCGTACCATTAAAGCGTTCAATCAAGGCCGTATTGAACTCTTTGCAACCGGCAGTGGCCGAAAGCGAGCCTTCTGGCTCTCTCCGTGCCACCCTCGGTGAGCTTGCGAGTCACTTCTACCACCCGCATCTTCTCCGTGCGCTTAATGACGGTGGCAATGCACAGGCCCGACCAGACAATCAAGCTGCATCTGCCGATCCCAGGTGTCGTTTTCACTTTCTCCCGAAACGCTCGCCTGATGCTGTTGGGGTAGGCGTTCCAGCCATCCGTGCAGACCAGGAGTTCTGTGACGCGACGACAACACGCTCGCACGTGTCGAAAGAGCTGATCCGCCAATGCGCTGTCTCGACGTTCACTTACCACGCCTGCCAAAAACAGGCGCGTGGTGGCATCAACAGCAAAGGCCATCCACACGATCATCTGGCGCCCTTTGGCCCTCAGCTCATCCGCTTGAATGTGCGAAAGCGCGAGTTTTCCTTGCTCCACGATCGCCGCGTGGACGCGTTGACACTGCTTTCCCCCTCGCTTTTGCCAGGACGCGACGGTTCGCTCGTCCAGACCGTATGCATGGACGATGGCCTGGATTGGGCAACCGTATGCCAATAACGTCACCACAATCACGACCAGCGCCTCCTCTGTGCGCAATCCTTCCATCATGGTGCCTCGTCGGGCGCTAAAGGTTTTTTTGCAGACACGACACCGATAGCGCTGCCGTTCTCGATCATGGACACGAATATTGCCCTGGCCGCTCAATCCTCTTGCAGAACACGCCTCATTCGGGCAAAATGGAAGAGACGCGTCCATCGGTTCTGGTGTGTGTTTTATTCGCATAAGCCCATCATGCCTATGGACTCTGCTTTTTTTCAAGTCCCTCCCCCAATTTCACCAGTTCGTGGGGCTCTACCAATCACTCACCTTTCCTGCATCTTATGCCCAAATTTATTATTTACCTAATTTCCGCGCCCGAAAGCCCCTGTGATTCATCCATGGGGATGAAGGGCGCGTTCCTTGTTAGGGATGGGGGAAGTGGCCTGTTGGTGGCTGGCACGCCTCCGGAAAAACACTAGACATCTGTTCTATTTTCTGCTATACTAGCTGCAGTTCTTTTGCACGTTTTCAACTGAATCGCGTTTCGATGGGTTCCACGGCGCAGGGCCGTGGGTAAAAACACGACCGTGTTGCAAAGTCGTGCCATGCGAGACAGAGGTCTGTGAGTCACGCCCGCCTCTGTGCATGAACCGAACGCATGGTGTGGGACGACACACCCGTGTCATTCCAGAAGCCCCCGGCTTGCAGCCGTGGGGAGTCGTCACCCCCAGTGAATCAGCCCCATCTCGTGTTTGCGGGCCAGCGCAGGGTGCGCGGGCACGACGCGCACGCCGTAGGCGATGCTGCCGCTCGCCCCCGGTTTCAGATGAACTTCATAGCGATAGGAGCCATCCTGTTCCTGGCGGATATACTCCATCGGGATCTTGCGCGGTGACTCGATCTGCTCCTCTTTCTCTTCGCCATAAACCAGTTCAACATTCAGATCGTCGGGCATGAGCTTTTGCACTTTGACCCAGGCGCGCACGTCGATTCCCTCTCCCAGGCTGAGTTGTCCATCGCGGCGCCCGTCCAGGTAGACTTCCAACCCAGGCCACGCCTGCTGAACCTTATTCTTCCAGCTTGCCAGCACGCGTGCCTTTTCGTAGTGCCTCTGCTCTATTTGTTGGCTCTGCTGGATCTCCGGCACGTAGAAGCGCGTAGTGTACTCCTTGACCATGCGGCGCATGCTAAAAACTGGGGCGCATGTGCGAATGGCTTCTTTCATCAGAGCGAGCCAGCGATGTGGCAGCCCATCCTTGCCGCGTTCAAAATAGGTGGGGATGATCTCGTCTTCCAGCAAGGCGTAGAGCGAAAGGCTATCGGCCTCGTCCTGCGCGCTCTGATCATGATATTCGCGCTCCTCGCCGATGGCCCAGCCGTTCTCCCCGTTGTAGCCCTCGTCCCACCAGCCATCCAGAATGCTGCAATTCGGCAACCCGTTCATCGCGGCCTTCTGGCCGCTGGTGCCGCTGGCTTCGTGGGGTCTGATTGGATTGTTCAGCCACATATCTGTACCCGAAACGAGATAACGGGCCATATCGATATCGTAGTTCTCCAGAAAGACCACCTTGCCACGAAAGGCATCGCTGCGCGAGAAGCGATAGACCTGCTCAATCAGGTTTTTGCCCGGCTGATCGGCTGGATGCGCCTTGCCAGCGAAGATAATTTGCAGCGGGTGCTGAGGATCGCTCATAATCTCTTGCAGCCGTGGTAGGTCGCGGAAGAGCAGGGTCGCGCGTTTATAGGTCGCGAAGCGCCGCGCGAAGCCGATGATTAGCGCCTCAGGATTGAGCATTTCATCAAACTCTTCCATCTGATGTGATCCTTCGCCCAGGCGCAGATGATGCCCTTGCAAGCGTCTGCGAGCATAGTCGATCAGGGCCAGTTTGCGCTGCATATGGACCTGCCAGAGTTCGGCGTCAGGGATATCATCGATCTTATCCCACATCTCCTGCTCATCGACATGCTCAATCCAGTCCTCGCGCAGATAGCGCCTGAAGAGCCTATCCATTTCTGGCGCGACCCACGAGGGTGCATGGACGCCATTGGTAATCGAATCGATCGGGACCTCGTTGGTGTCCACGCCAGGCCAGAGGAACTGCCACATGCGGCGCGCGACCTCGCCATGTAGCGCGCTTACGCCGTTATGGTGGCCCGTCAGGTGCAGCGCCAGGACCGTCATGCTATAGGTTGGACCCCAGCCGTGATCCTCGCG
>WNFI01011261.1_pt1 | contig 39246 bp, 35 predicted proteins | sample 5400471 | NCBI WGS metagenome assembly WNFI01 (sample SAMN13153348, study PRJNA577476) | soil metagenome | isolation source: 100 cm saprolite on Douglas fir-dominated hillslope | place: USA:California | collected 2013-09-17 | reverse complement strand
CCTCGCGCGGCGCTGGAACCAGACGACCTCCTTCGGCGCGTTCCTCGACCCCGTCGCCGACAAGCTGATGGTTGCGGCTGCGCTCATCGTGCTCACCGAATTCGGGCGCATCTACGCGATCGTGGCGCTCATCATCATCGGGCGCGAGATCACCATCTCGGCGCTGCGCGAGTGGATGGCGCAGGTGGGCCGCTCGAAGAGCGTGGCGGTGAACATCCTCGGCAAGGTGAAGACCGTCTCCCAGCTCGTCGCGATCCCGTTTCTTCTCTACGACGGGGTGCTCCTGGGCTTCCATACGCGGCCCGTCGGGCACGTGCTCATCGGGCTGGCGGCGATCATCACGCTTTGGTCCATGGGGGTTTATCTCAAGGCCGCGTGGGCCTCGGATGCCTTGAAATAAGCACCTGAAAACGCTATAATTTGTTGCTCGTCGCGGCAGTAGCTCAGTTGGTAGAGCGCAACCTTGCCAAGGTTGAGGTCGAGAGTTCGAGACTCTTCTGCCGCTCCAGATTCGCGGGGGAAATCGGCGATGTCCGGTTTCCCCCGTTTCCTTGAATTGCCCCTCGGCGGGGTGGCAGAGTGGTTATGCAGCGGCCTGCAAAGCCGTGTACACCGGTTCGATTCCGATCCCCGCCTCCAACACTCCATGGCACGCATCCTCAGGGGCCCGTGCGCTGAAGCGCAGATAAGATCTGCGCGTGCGGCGGCGCCATGCTCGCCCGAGTCCCGGCCGTGGATCCTCGCGGCGACCATCCTCGGCTCGAGCATGGCCTTCATCGACGGCACCGTCGTCAACATCGCGCTGCCGGCCCTGCAATCGCGGATGAACGCGACGATTCTCGACGTGCAGTGGGTGGTCGAGGCGTACTCGCTCTTTCTGTCGGCGCTGATGCTGACCGGCGGCGCGCTGGGCGATCGCTTCGGGCGCAAGCGCGTCTACGCCGTTGGCATCGCGCTCTTCGCGCTGGCTTCGATCGGGTGCGGGCTCGCGCCCGGTGTTCGCGAGCTCATCGTCGCTCGTGGGCTGCAGGGGATCGGCGCTGCGTTGCTCGTGCCGGGGAGCCTCGCCATCATCAGCGCTTCGTTTGACGACGAGGAACGCGGCAAGGCGATCGGCACCTGGTCGGCGTTCACGTCCATCACGATGGCCATCGGGCCGCTGTTGGGCGGAGCGTTGATCGAGAACGTCTCGTGGCGCGCCATTTTCTTCCTCAATGTCCCGCTTGCGGCGATCGTGCTCTTCCTCGTCTTTCGGCACGTGCCGGAAAGCAGCGATGGCGAGAGCCGCCGCCTGGACATTCCGGGCGCGGTGCTCGTCACGCTGGGCCTCGGCGCGCTCGTCTACGGGTTGATCGAATCGGCAACGTTCGGCTTCGCGAACCCCCTCATCGTGGGCGCGCTCGCCGCCGGCCTCGCGCTGCTGTCGCTGTTCCTCGTGGTCGAGATGCGGAGCCCGGCTCCGATGCTGCCGCTCGCGCTCTTCCGCTCGAGGGCGTTCAGCGGGGCCAACGCGCTCACGCTCTTCCTCTACGCGGCGCTCGCCGGCGGATTGTTCTTCCTGCCGATGAACCTGATCCAGCTGCAGGGCTATTCGGCGACCGCCGCGGGGGCTGCGATGCTGCCTCTCATCATCATCATGTTCCTGCTGTCGCGTTGGTCCGGCGGTCTCGTCGATCGCATCGGTGCGAGGCTCCCTCTTGTCGTGGGTCCGGTGATCGCCGCGGCAGGGTTCGCCCTCCTCGCGGTGCCCGGCGTCGGCGGGAGCTACTGGACGACGTTCTTTCCGGCGCTCGTCGTGCTCGGGCTGGGCCTGGCCCTCACCGTCGCGCCCCTCACCACCACGGTGATGAACGCGGTCGAGCGCAGTCATGCCGGCGTCGCATCGGGCATTAACAATGCGGTGTCCGATACCGCGGGCCTCCTCGCGATCGCGGTGCTGGGCCTCGCCATGTCGCACGCCTTCGATCGCGAGCTCGACCGGCGCCTTGCGAGCTCGAAAGTCCCACCCGCTGTCCAGGCGCAGGTGGACCAGCAGCGATCGAAGCTTGCCGCCATCGAGATCCCTGACGGCACGGACGCGGCGAGCCGGGCGACGCTGAAGGAGGCGGTCGCGGATTCGTTTCTCGCAGGATTCCGCCGCGTGATGCTCATCTCGGCCTTGCTCGCGCTCCTGTCAGCCGCGTGCGCGTGGTTTGCGATCGACGCCCGGGCGAATCGCGGACCTGGCGGCCCGGCTCTTGCCTGACGAAGCGATTTCACTAATAGTGCAACCTCGCGAACGCGGCAGAAGGAATAAACGCCGCGGCGCACTTTGCCATATCACCCTGGGAGATCGTCATGTCAAGCTTTCCGGACACCCCGAAGGTCAAACCTTGCGCGCTGTTGGTGCACGCTGCCCTGCTCGGCGCCATCGCGGCGCCAGCGCTGGCGCAGGAGGGCAAGCCCGGCGACAAGGCGTCCCAGCTGGAGACGATCACCGTCACCGCCGAGCGGCGCTCGGAGAACATCAAGGACGTGCCCAACTCGGTGTCGGCGGTGCGCGGCGAGTACCTCGATGTCCTCAATTCCAGCGGCCAGGACGTGCGGCTGCTCGCGGCCCGCGTGCCGAGCCTCAACATCGAGTCCTCGTTCGGCCGCGCCTTCCCGCGCTTCTACATCCGCGGCCTGGGCAACACCGACTTCGACCTGAACGCCTCGCAGCCGGTCTCGCTCCTGTTCGACGACGTGGTGCAGGAGAACCCGATCCTCAAGGGCTTTCCGCTGTTCGACCTCGAGCAGATCGAGGTGCTGCGCGGTCCACAGGGCACCCTGTTCGGCCGCAATTCGCCGGCCGGGGTGGTCAAGTTCGAATCCATCAAGCCGCGGCAGACCCAGGAGGGCTACGTGAATCTCAGCGCCGGGTCGTTCTCGGCGGCCAATGTCGACGGCGCGTTCAACATGCCGCTCAACTCACAGTGGGCGGTGCGCGCGGCGGGGCAGTACCAGCACCGCGGCGACTGGGTCGACAACACCTTCAACGGACCCAACAAATCGCTCGAGGGCTACGACGACAAGGCGGGGCGCGTGCAGCTGCTCTACGCGCCGGATAAATCGTTCAGCGCGCTTTTCAACCTGCACGGCCGCAGCCTCGACGGCACCGCGCGCCTCTTCCGCGCCAACATCATCAAGCCGGGGACGAACGACTTCGCCGACGGCTTCGACGAGCGCAAGATCTCCATCGACGGGCGCAACGAGCAGAATCTCGACGCCTTCGGCGGCAGCGTGCGGCTGCGCTGGGATCTGGGCGGCATGGCCCTCAATTCGATCACCGGCTACGAAAAGGTGAAGGTGTTCAGCCGCGGCGACATCGACGGCGGTTTCGGCGCCGTGTTCGCACCGCCGATGGGCCCCGGTTTCATTCCTTTCCCGTCCGAATCCGCCGACGGGCTCCCGAAACACAAGCAGCTCACGCAGGAGTTCCGCCTCGAATCCCTCAACCGCGGGGGGCTCGATTGGCTCCTCGGCGCGTACTACTTCAAGGAAGACATCACGATCGACAGCTTCAGCTACGACACGCTCGCCGGCGGCGCGGTCAACGGCTACGCGCAGCAGAAGCAGGAGAACGAAGCCATGGCCGTGTACGGTTCGGCCAAGCTGGCACTCGGCTCGCAGGCCGGTGTGCGCGCCGGCCTGCGCTATACGCACGACAAGAAGGACTTCTCCGCCCAGCGCTTCCAGTCGCCCATCGGCGGCGGCGCGACCGGGCGCCTCACCGCCAATCCCAGCGATAGCGACGTGTCCGGCGACCTGAGCGTCCTCTACGCGCTCAACGGCGACACCAATCTCTACGCGCGCGTGGCGCGCGGGTTTCGCGCCCCCAGCATCCAGGGTCGGATTCTGTTTGGCGACACCCTTTCAGTGGCGAACTCGGAGCATGTCACGTCGTTTGAGGGCGGGCTGAAGAGTGACCTGTGGAACAAGCGTGGCCGTGTCGCCTTCACCGTGTTCAGCTATGAGGTCCGCGACCAGCAGTTGACCGCGGTCGGGGGCGCGGCCAACTTCAACCGCCTGGTGAACGCGAAGAAAACGACTGGACAAGGCGCGGAGCTGGACTTCCAGGCGCTACTGGCGAACAACCTGATAGGCATGGTCAGCGCCAGCTACAACAAGACCGAGATCAAGGATCCGGACCTGCGCATCGACGCCTGCGGCTCGGGCTGCACAGTGCTCGATCCGATCACGGCCCCCGCTAATCCGGCGGCCTTCAAGTTCGCGCCCACGGTCTCGATCAACGGCAATCCGCTGCCCAACGCGCCCAAGGTGGTCGTCAACGGGGCGCTGCGCTATTCGATTCCCACCAACGAAGGCGAGTACTACGTCCTGACCGACTGGTCCTACCGCGGCGAGATCAATTTCTTCCTCTACGAGGCCACCGAATTCCGCGGCAAGTCCCTGCTGGAAGGGGGACTGCGGCTCGGCTACAAGTGGGCCCACGACAAGTACGAGGTGGCGGTGTTCGGCCGCAACATCACCAACCAGATCCGCGTCGTCGGCGGCATCGATTTCAACAATCTCACCGGCATGATCAACGAGCCGCGCACCTGGGGGGTGCAGTTCAAGGCCGACTTCTAAGCCTTGTACGACTACGACCTCATCGTCATCGGCGTCGGGCCAGCCGGCGAGAAAGCCGCGGCGCAAGCCGCCTACTTCGGAAAGCGCGTCGTGACCATCGAGCGCGCGGCGCAGCCGGGAGGCGCGGGCACGCACACCGGGACCGTGCCGAGCAAGACGCTGCGCGAGACCGCGATGTATTTGTCGGGATATCGCTCGCGCGAGATGTACGGCGTGGCGGTCGAGCTCGAACGCACGGCCACGCTTCCGCGCCTCATGTCGCGCAAGGCGGCGATCGTCGCCTCGGAAACGAAGCGCATACGCGACAATCTCGACCGCCACGGAGTGACCTGCCTGCAGGGCGTGGCGCGCTTCGTGGACGCGCACACCGTCGAGGTCGCGAGCGCGGCGGGCACGAAGCGCGTGACGGGCGAAGTGATCCTGATCGCGACCGGATCGCGGCCGGCCCGTCCGAAGGAGATCGACTTCGGCGACGAGCGCATCCACGATAGCGACGAGATCCTCGCCCTCGGGAGCATTCCGGCGACCCTCACGATCCTGGGCGCCGGCGTCATCGGCTGCGAGTATGCCTGCACGTTCGCGGCACTCGGCGTGAAGGTGACGCTCATCGAGGCCCGCGACGCGCTGCTCGCCTTTCTCGACGGCGAGATCGTGGACCAGCTGGTCCGCTCGATGCGGGACATGGGCATCGATCTGCGGCTGGGGTTGCGCTGGTCGAGCGTCAAGCGCAGCGGCGATGAGGTGGTGACGACCTTCCAGGACGGCACGCAGCTCGCGAGCGAGCAGCTCCTGTACGCGGCGGGCCGTGAAGGCTGCACGCAGGAGCTGAATCTCGCCGCGATCGGCATCGTGCCGCCGGACAAGCGCGGCTACCTCGCGGTCAACTACCGCTATCAGACCAGCGTGCCGAACATCTTCGCGGCCGGCGACGCGATCGGGTTCCCGGCGCTGGCCGCGACATCGATGGAGCAGGGCCGGGTCGCCGCGTGCTATGCGTTCGGCTTCGACTACAAGAAGTCGGTCGCGGACCTCCTGCCCTACGGCATCTACACGATTCCGGAAGTGAGCGCGCTCGGCGAGACCGAAGACAGCTGCCGGCAGATGGGCATCGCCTACGCCGCAGGACGCGCCCGCTACTCGGAGAATGCGCGCGCCAAGATCGCGGGCGACACCGAAGGGCTGCTCAAGCTGATCGTCGAACGCGGCACCCGGAGGCTCATCGGCGTCCACGTCATCGGGGAGCGGGCCACCGAGCTGGTCCACATCGGCCAGGCGGTGATGCACCTGGACGGCACGGTCGATGCTTTCATCGAGATGGTCTTCAACTTTCCCAGCCTCGCCGAGGCTTACAAGTACGCCGCCTACGACTGCCTGGGCCAGCTGGCGAGAGCGTAGACCTCAACCCCTAAAAATACCTTCTTGCTCGTTTCGTTTTTCACTACAATCGCGGGTGAGGGTGTCGCTGCATGTTTGCCGTCCTGGGGCTCCGGTGAATATGGAAACCATCGAACGCAGGCAACTCGATCGTCGCTCCGCGGAGGCGCGCGAGGAGCGCACCTATCTGGTCGCCCGCCGCCGGATCATCGCGCTCGAGAAGGCGCTCGCCCTCGTGGTCGGCTCCCTCGCGCCCGGCGAATACACCGTGGACCCTCGGAAGCTCGCTCAGTATCGCCAGGGCATCGACGTGGCGCGCGCGCTGCTCGGAGTGAAGCCTCCGGGCGATTGACCGGCCGATCGGCCAGGTCCCCGCGCAATGCGCCTACAGTTTCGCGCAAGGATCTCACAAGATTCGCGTAAGGTCGCGGGAGTATCATTCCGGATCCCTTCCACGGTCGATGGTTTCGGTGCTCGATGTCCTATGAAGATGCCGCTCCCTCCTTCGCTCCGAAGGCGGCACCGCACCACTGCTCCGGCGAGCGCATGCCGCGCATCGCCGACCTCTACAATGAAATCCTGCCGACCCGGTCAGCCCACGACGTCTACGTGTTCAGGAGCGCCGTGTCTCTCGCCGAGGCCGGCGCGCACCTGAGCTTGCTGCACGGCGCCGGCGGCGTCGATGAGGCGGAGCTCCACCGCCACTACCAGACGCAAGGCGGCGCCTGTTTTCGTACAGTGCGCCTGCCGATATTGCGGAGGAGTCTCGGGTCCCGCTTCACGGTCAACGCGGTCTTCAACTGGGCGGCGCAGATCTGGATCCGCCGCCATCGGCCCGATTGGGTCGTGCTGAGCGTGATCGGGCAGGGCAAGTTTCACCTCGCGCGCCGGGTTCCGGGCGTGCGCTATGCATACGAGATCCATGAGCTGGCCTGGTACCCGGGGCAGGACGCGACGCGAGCCCGCGTGGCCGAGCGCATTTCCATCGAGCGCCGAATGCTCGCCAACGCGGACGTCGTCATCGTGACGACGGGTGCGCTTCGCGAGATTTTGCGCGCGGAGCCTTATCGGCTGGCCACGAGGATCGAGGTATTGCCCCTGGCCGCTCCCACACTCCGGCTTCCGACGGCGGCGCTCGCGGAAGCACCCCTGCGACTCGCCTACGTGGGGCAGATTTACCGCGAGCAGGGGATCGAGCTGCTGCTGCAAGCCCTCGCTCAAGTCGAGGACGTGGAGCTCGACGTCATCGGGGGACGAGCGGAGCAAGTCTCGGTGCTCGGGGAAAGGGCGATTTCCCTGGGTGTCGGCGGCCGGGTGCGTTGGCACGGGTTTGTCTCCCCCGCGTCGATTCGAGAGCATATATTCCGCGTGGACGCTTTCGTCGCTCCCTTTCTCGCCGAGGGTCGGATGCCCTACGTCGCGCACAGCAAGCTGCTCGAATACATCGGATGGGGCCGACCCGTAATCGCCCCCGACTTGCCCGTCGTCCGAGAGCATTTCGACAGCGGCGGCTTGGCGTGTTTTCGCGCCGGCGACGCATCAAGTCTTGCCGCAGCGATCCGCTTCGTGCAGAGGCTTCACGCCCGCCGGAGGCTCTCCGAAGAGATCGCGCGAAATACGACTTGCAAGGACTGGGGCGCGCGCGGTCGCAACTACCTCGACATCCTCGGCGGCGCGGGGTGACGCGCTGGCGCGGGATCGTCGAGACGGCCTATCTTCTGGCGCTCGGCGGTTTCATTTTCTCGGTCTACAACAAGCACGCAACGGCCCTGAACTACATCGGGCTCTACTTGCCGCTGCTGCTTTGGCCCGTTCGCCTCTTGCTCAGCCCCGGCTCGAGGCCCTATCTTCGCGATCCGCTGTTGTGGCGGACCCTCGGATTCGTCGCGCTCCTTGGCCTGTCCTGCCTGTGGAGCCCGGATCCCCTCGAAAGCCTCGGCAGGTTCCGCAAGGAGATCGCGGTGATCGCCATCGTGGCCTTGACGCTGGCCGAGGCCGGGCACGATGGCAAGACGCTGAAGCGCTGGTGCGTGGTGCTCGTCGTAGCGGCGGCCTGGATGGCAGCGCAGGAGATCGGCGATTGGTGGGCCTACCGGGAGACGACCGGCGCCTTGCTGCCTCCCTACGGGCGGCTACGCGATTACGGCTACGGGATCGCCTTCGGCCTGCCGTTCGTGTTCGTGGTTCGCGAATTCTCGAGCCGCGGGGTGCGATTCCTGCTCGCCGCGTTGCTCCTGGTGCTCGCGGTGCTCTGCGTCGCAACGGGCGCGCGCGGATCGTGGTTCACGTTCGCGGTGATACTCGCCGCCTCCGGGTGGCTGCTGGATGCCCCGCGCGTCGCGATCGCCACGGCGGTCTTTGCGTTGTTCGCGGCGCTGTCATTCGCATGGCTGCAGCCGGGAAACCCGAGCACAACGAATGTGGAGAGAGGTGTCGACAGCAGTTTCAGAAGGATGGGCGCCTGGGTGCCCGCCGCGGCGATGCTCGCCGAGAGACCCGCGCTCGGCTTCGGCTACGGCAAGTTCGTCTTCGACAAGGAATACAACGTCCGCAAGCCCAGTCATCCGGAGTGGGAGCTTCCGCGCTCGCTGGGACCGCACTCCCTGTTCTTCGAAGTCGGATTCGCTGCCGGCCTTGCGGGGCTGGCCGCGTACATCTTTCTTTGCGCGGGCTGCATCCAGCGCGCGTGGTCTCTTTCCGTGGGCGAAGCCGGCTGGCGGCGATCCATCGCCCGAGCGGTGCTTCTGTCGTTCGTCGGCCAGTACTTCATTTACGGATTCATCGAATCAATCAGCTGGCACCCTTTGGCGGTGCATCTCGGCATGCTTCTCGCGCTCACGATCGGCGCCCCCAGACCCCCCGACCGAGGCTAGCGGTCGCGAGACTCTTCCGTGGAGGTACACGCGCAGTCGCGGAAGCGCGAGGGTGGCCTCGCGAGCGGCCTCGATGGTGGCGTCAATCTCGTCGGGCCGGAGCGTGAGGCGGGTGTGCACGCTCTCGATCCGCTCGCGCATCGGGCTGTCGAGATCCTCGACGGAGAGGTACGCCAGCGAGAATTTCACGTCGGAGCAGTTCCATTGCGCCGGTCCGCCCAGGCGGGCGACGTCGGCAGGTTTGAGGCCGCAGCGAAAGGCGATGACCGATTCCTGCCATTCCTGGACCATGCGGCCGAAGGCATCCGCGGCGTAGCGCGCGGCCGCGTCGACCGCGGCATCCGTCGCCGAGAGCGCCAGGTCGAGGCCGCTGGGGCCGGCTTCTCGATGCGTCCAGTCGCCATTCGGGCCCTGCGAGGCATCCACCACGACCAACAGCAGCCTGCGGATCTTCACCGCGTCGCGCTCGGTCATCGGCGCGTAAGGCGTGCCATATGCCAGGCGGGAGATCGTCAGCGTGGAGACTCCGAAGTTGTCGGTGAGGCCGCCGTCGGCGAGCTTGATGAATCTCACGTGCTCCGGATCGCGGTAAGCGGCCGTGGCCTTCAGGATGGCGTTCATTTGCCGGGTAGCGGCGGGTTTGGAGCGAAGCGAGGTGACCACCGGAGGAAGCGGTTCGCAGTTGTCGGGGTACGAGCGGACGACAACGGGCGCGAAGAGCACCGGCACGGCCATCGACGCCGCAACCGCATCGGCGACGCTGTAGCGCGACAGATCGCTGCACAGGATCGAGAAGAGGATCGGGATGAAAGGGAAGGGTACGCGGTAGTAGAGATCCGTCGCATGGATCCGGATCTCGGGCCCCGGCCGGCGATAAATGTCGGCAAACGTCGCGCCATGGAAAACGTTGCGATCGAGTCGGTCGCCGAAGTTTTCGCGGGCATTGAGGCCGCCGCCCAGCAGCCGCATCAGGTTCGCCGGGCTCAGCAGCGAAAGCCGCAACTCGCTCTCGAAACCGGGCAGCAACACTTCGCTTCGAAACCGCGCCAGGCCCTCGCGACCGTAGACACCGTAGTAGGCCGCGGTGAGCGCGCTTCCGGAAACGCTGCTGATCAGTGCGACGTCGTCGAGGAGGTCGCCGTCGGCAGTCTTGGCGCTCGCGAGCGCCGTGAGAACGCCGTGGGCGAAAGCTGCCGCGCGCAACCCGCCGCCGGAGAACGACAGCGCGATCGAGTTCTCGCGCATGAAGTCCGTCGGAGAGCCCATGTTGGGAGGCGTGGCCGCCGACAGCGCCGCGTTGGTCGCCGGGTTGAACACGACGGTGGCGCAGCCGGTGAGGACGACGGCGGCGACCGCCAACGCGCAAGACATTCTCAACTGAGCTCCCGATGGCGAAAGCACGATGTGATGTGGTCGTTGACCATGCCCGTCGCCTGCATGTGGGCGTAGCAGATCGTCGGCCCCACGAACTTGAAGCCGCGTTGTTTCAAGTCCCGGCTCATCGCTTCGGATTGCGGCGTGGCCGCGGGGATGTTCCCGATCCCGCGCCAATGGTTGATCCTGGGCCTGCCGCCGACGAACCCCCACTGGTACTTGTCGAACGATCCGAATTCCTCGCGAACGCGGAGCAGGGCTTCGGCATTGGCGACCGCGGCAAGGATCTTCCCCTCGTGCCTCACGATGCCCGCGTCGGCCATAAGCCGCGCGATTTCCCGCTTGCCAAATCGCGCCACCTTCTCCGGATCGAAGCCGGCGAACGCGCGGCGGAAATTCTCGCGCTTCTTCAGGATCGTGAGCCAGCTCAGTCCGGCCTGCATGCCCTCCAGGATCAGGAACTCGAAGAGCTTGCGGTCGTCATGAACCGGAACGCCCCACTCCTTGTCGTGGTACTCGACATAGTGCGGGTCATTCTCGCTCCAGGGGCATCGTTTGATCGTCATATTTGCAAAGACTATACGATTGCGTCTCCCTTATCTTTCGGAATCCTACCGATGTCCAGGAACAGAGTGGTTCCCGCGGCGGCATGCCTGATCGTCGCGATTCTCGTCGCGGGGTGCATGGGGCGCGAAGCGCCGGAACCCGAGCTGGGCCCGCCGAACCCGGTCGCGCTGCCGACGGGCCAGCAGATCACTCCGACCCTGCCGCCGTTCGCATCGTTCGCTCCGCTCAAGCCCGGGTTCGACAAGTATCCCGACCTCGCGGTGGGCGGCGCCGTGACCGAGGCCCTCTCGCCCGACGGCGCCACGCTCGCCATTCTCACCACCGGCTACAACCGCTGGAACGATCCGGCGAGCGGCAAGCGCAATCCCGAGCTGCAGAGCGAATACGTCTTCCTGTTCGACCTTGCCACGGGCAAGCCGATACAGAAACAAGTATTGACGCTGCCCAACACGTGGGCGGGACTCGCGTTCTCGCCTGACGGCGGGTCGCTCTACGTCTCGGGCGGCGTCGACGACGCGATCCACACCTTCGTTCGCGGCGGCGATCGCTGGGTCGCGAGCGGCGACAAGCCCATCGCGCTCTCGCATGCCGCGGGCAACGGCCCGGAACAGAGGCCGCTCGCAGCCGGGATCGCCGTCACCGCCGATGGGCGCCGCATCGCGGCCGCCAACATGTACAACGACTCGATCTCGGTCGTCGACCCGTCGACGCGGAGAGTCGTCGCGGAGATCGACCTGCGGCCCGGCAAGAGCGGGGGTGTGAGCGGCGCACCCGGCGGCAACTACCCGTACTGGATCGCGATTCGCGGCAACGACACCGCATTTGTCTCCAGCGTTCGCGATCGCGAAATCGTGGTGGTGGATCTGGTGGCCCAACGCGTCAGGTCGCGCGTCAAGGTCGCGGGCAACCCGAACAAGATGATTCTCGACAAGGTGGGCAGGCGGCTCTTTGTCGCGATGGACAACGCGGACGCGGTGGCGGTGATCGACACGGCTTCGGGCGCGCTCGCGTATACGATCGGGACGGTCGCGCCGGCCGGCATTCTCGATCATGCGAAAGGCTATGGCGGGGCCGCCCCCAACAGCCTCGCCCTGTCGAGCGACGAGGCCACGCTCTACGTGAGCAACGGAGGCACGAACGCGATCGCCGTGATCGCCATCGATGAAGCGAAGCCGCGCGTGAAGGGCCTCATTCCGACCGGATGGTATCCACAGCACGTGGTCTTCACGCCCCACCGCGGCGGCATGCTCCACGTCGTCAACAGCAAGAGCGTGCCCGGTCCCAACCCCGGATTCTGCAGCGGCGGCGCATCGCGCCCATGCTTCGCCGGCAGCCCGATCAAGGCGCCGAACTACAACGAGTACGTGCTGCAGCTTTCGAGATCGGGCTTCCAGTCGATGCCCGTTCCCACCGCGCGCGGCGTGCTCGAAAAGCTCACGCGGCAGGTCGCGGACAACAACACGTTCCATTTCGCGCCGGGCTCTAAGGACGAGGCGACGATCGCATTTCTGCGCGAACGCATCCGGCACGTCATCTACATCGTGCGCGAGAACCGCACCTACGATCAGGTGCTGGGTGACCTCGGGCGCGGCAACGGCGATCCCAACCTCGCGGAATTCGGCGCGCACGCCACGCCCAACCAGCACGCGCTCGCAAGGGCGCTGGTCACGCTCGACAACTTCTATGATCCCGCCGAGGTGAGCGGCAACGGCTGGCCGTGGAGCACCGGAGGCCGCGAGTCCGATTTCGGCGTGAAGATGCTCCCGCCCAACTACGCGAAACGCGGCGGCAGCTATGAATGGGAAGGGGAGAACCGCAACGTCGGCATGGGCGTGGTCGGTCCCGCGCGCCAGGAGACCCATCCCAAGGCGCCGACCGATCCCGATTTCCTCCCCGGCACCGGAAATGTCGCCGCGCCCGACGGCCCCGGAGGCGAGCTCCAGCAGGGCTACCTCTGGAGCGCGGTGCTGCGCGCGGGCAAGAGCGTGCGCAACTACGGCTTCTTCGTGAAGAACATCGCTCCGCGCGAGCGTGAGGCGTTCCGCAAGGGAATCCGCCAGGCGGTGGCGATCGATCCGGAGCTCGTCGGCCGTACGGACGAATACTTCCGCGGCTACGACGTGCCGCTAGCCGAGACATGGCGCCAGGCGGAATGGGAGCGCGAGTTCAAACAGTTCGCCGAGAACGGCAACCTGCCGGCGCTGAGCCTGGTGCGCTTCGGCACGGATCACACCGGCGCCTTCGCCGAATCGATCGACGGCGTCAACACTCCCGAGCTGCAGGTCGCCGCGAACGACTACGCGATCGGGCGCCTCGTCGAGGCGGTCGCGAAGAGCCGCTATGCGAAGGACACGCTCATCTTCATCGTCGAGGACGATTGCCAGGACGGACCCGATCACGTCGACGAGCATCGCAGCATCGCCTTCGTCGTCGGGCCCTACGTGAAGCGGGATGCCGTCGTGAGCACTCGGTACTCGACGGTGAACATGCTGCGGACCATCGAGGACATCCTCGGCACCGACCACATCAGCCTCTACACCGCCACGCAGCCGCCGATGACCGACGTGTTCGACTCGACGGTCGAGGCATGGGACTACACGGCGATCGTGCCCGACATCCTGCGCAATACGAAGCTGCCGCTACCCCCGACGGCAGGACCGAAACGCGCGATGGTGAAGCCCACGCAGTCCGCGGCCTACTGGGTCGCCGCCACGAAGGGACTCGATTTCAGCAAGGAAGACGTGGTGGATGCCGAGACGTACAACCGCATCCTGTGGCGCGGCCTCAAGGGAGCGCGGCCGTATCCGGAGGAGAGGCGCTAGTCCGGAATCAATTTTCTCTTCGAGGCGCCGGGTACGCGAAGACCGTGATTCGATTGCAGCAGCTGCAGATCGCTCGCGCTGGCACCCAGCGACACGTTGTTGTCGTCGCCGGTTCCGACAAACACCTCGCCGAGCACTCCGAAGAGCAGGATGTGATAGTCCGCGGGATCGGTCGAAAGTTCAGGCAGGCCCAGGCTTTTCATTCGCGTCAACATCGTCTGGAAACTCGCGTACGAAAGCTCGGCGCGAAAGAAGGTGCTCTCGCTCCACGGTTGCACGAAGCGTAGCGACGCGGAGCCCAGCCCCGGCCTCACGAACTCGACTGGCGTTCCGGAGGTATCGACCGCAAGCAACGGACTCGAAGCGAACGTGACCACGCCATCGTTGCCGAAGCCTTCGCGCCGCCCGCTGTCTGGCGCGCGGCTGTCGAAGAGCTCGATCACGTGGGCGATCAGCGTGCCGCTGGTGACATCCCGTGCGTAGTAGAAGAAGCTCACTTGCGCCACTCCCTGCGAAGGAGGCGGCTCGATGTACACCCATGGAACGCTCACGCGCGCCTCGATCACGAGGCTCGATCCGATGTCGCGAAACGGCGCGGGAGGCGGATCGAGATTGCGCGCGATGCTGGCGCTCGGACCTTCGCCGAAGAGCGGCGCCGAATGCGAAAACGCCCACGTATTGATGAGGAAGCCCGACGTGCCGCAGAAGAGCTGGAATGCGCTGGAACCGACCGGCAATCCGATATCGCGATATCCGCGCTGGGCGTCCGGTGGCGCGTGGAATCCGCTTACTTCGCCGACGTCCCACGTCACGAGATTGGCGATCTCGCGCTCGAGCTCCTCGGTGCCCGGATCGCCGATGTGCTGCACGCGCAGGTAAGTCTGGTTGGCGGGAGCCTCGGCAAGCTCCGCGATGATGTTCTCTGGACCTGCGCAATCGGGAGGCGAAAGCCCGACATATCGTGCAAGGGGGTTGTCCTGCGCCGCTTGCCCGAGGGCATACCAGAGGCTCGACGCCGCAATCAGCCATCGCAAAGCCCAGCACTCCATTCCCCGCGCGCTCCCTCGAGGATTCCTGATCTTCCGACCACTCTCGCGATGAAAGTTCCGCGCGCCGTGTGCGGGCCTCAGGCCTTACGCTCCTGCGTTCAACGGCGGATTCTGCCACGAAAACAAGGGATTGCTGGAAGTGCCTCAGGGAATTAGACCCGTTATCGTCGGCAATCCCCGATACCGCGCAGGGATCGCTGCACTCAACCTATCGTCTGGGAATCGATGGGCTGACGGGTGGCGAAAAACATCGATATCCAACGAAGCGATCAACCTTTCCCCAGGGAACGGAGGTCTTGTGAAAAGACATACTGGACACCACGTGGCCCGCCGTGCAGCGGCGAAGGCTGAGCCCTCGCCGATCACGGCGCTGCGGGACATGCTCGCAACCGCCTTTGCCGCGGATATCGCGGCGGTCACGCCCATGGTCTGCGATGTGCTGCGCGATCAGATTCGCGTCTCCATCCAGTCAGCGCGGCGACACAACTCATGCGCTGCTCTGGAGGTCCTGGAACGTAACTCCGGAGCGCTCGCGATGGAAGTGGCGCAGGAATTCCGGGCGCGCTTCGACGAGAAGCTTCGGGCTGTCGGGGATTCGGCCGCGCGACAGCACCGCGCAACCGACTTGGCCCTCACCCTGATGGACGAAAGCATACTTGAAGTCGATCTCGCGCTCGACCGCTGTGCGGCGCGGCTGAAGGAGCAGGCAAGTCCCGATGTGTTTCAGCTCACCGCCCGCGTGGCAGCGATGCTGGACAAGCCTTCACTCGACGAGGCGCAAAATCCGATCGCGCCCCACGTATTCGTGCGAACGCTGATGCAGGCGCTCGGGAAGCTGAACTTCGGCCACGACGAGCGGCTCGCGGTCTTCAAGGCCTTCGGCCCGGCACTGCTGCACATCGCGCCAGACCTCTACAGCAACGCCAACGGGCTTCTCGCGGAACTAGGCGTGTTGGCGGAATTCAAGGCGCACTACGGGCGCCCCATCAATCCCCGGCCCACCACGATCCCGCGTCGCGATGAACCCGGCCACGCAGACGAGAGGGCCCTCGCGGCGATCCTCGATCGGCTCCTAAGCGGGGAGCGCGGAATCACCGCGCCGATCGCCAGCGCGGTGCTCTAGCCACCCAAGGATTGAAAAATGACGAATTCCAGACTTGCCGGCGCGCGCGTGATGATCGTCGACGACAGCAACACCATCCGGCGCAGCGCGCAGATCTTTCTCCTGCACGCCGGATGCGAGGTGATCCTTGCCGAGAACGGCTACGATGCGCTTGCGAAGATCACCCTCCACCAGCCCCAGCTCATCTTCGTGGATATCGTGATGCCCGGTCTCGATGGCTACCAGACCTGCACACTGATCAGGAGAAGCGGAAGGCATGGCGCAACGCCGATCGTCATGTTGTCGTCGAAGGACAGCATGTTCGACCGGGCCCGCAGCCGCATGGCCGGCTGCGACGAGCACATCACCAAGCCGTTCACCAAGCAAAACCTGCTCAGGACGGCGGAAGCGCACCTCGCGCATCGCGTTGCCGCCTGAGGGCGATAACCAGCACCATCGACGAAGGGACCAGGAAATGACGATCAAGAGAATCATGGTGGTCGACGATTCGCCCACGGACCGTAGCTTCGTGGAGGGGTTGCTGAAGAAGCGCGGTTACGAGGTGCTGCTCATCGCCACGGGCGAGGCCGCCATCGAGCGTTCGAAAACCGAGCAGCCCGATCTCATCCTGATGGATGTCGTGATGCCTGGCCTGAACGGGTTCCAGGCCACCCGCGCCATCACGCGGGAGGAGAAAACCAGGCACATACCGATCATCATCTGCACCACCAAGGATGAGGACACGGACAGGATCTGGGGCCTGCGCCAGGGCGCGAAGGACTACATCGTCAAGCCGCTGTCGGAGAGTGACCTGTTCGAGAGGATCGAGGCGCTGATACGCGATCAATCCAGTCGCGCGGTGATTCATTGACGGGTAAGGACGGCTAAGCGCGATCGATCCTCGCCGCGAAGCAACCCGCCCGCGCGTAGTGGGCGTGAATGAAGTCCACCTTCGCGTCCTTGAGCAACGCATCGATCGCCATCGCGAGCTCGCGGCCTTCCACCACGTCGGCGCCGACCATCAGCCCCGCCGTACTGAATGCCCGCACCGAAAGCAGCCTTGTCGCCAGGGCCTGCGGAATCTCATCGATGCGATCGAACGCCTCGCGGGAGCCGGCTCCGACGTAGATCGCGTGGCTGGCGCGATAAGGCGAGTCGACGGCAAGATGTTCGTAGTTGAGCAGGATCGCTTCCTCGCCGGGCGCAAGGTCGCTCAGCGAGACGCGGCACGGAAATCCGGGGCGGCTTTCGACCGTCCTGCGTAAAGCGCGGTGAGCAGAGAGCTCGGCGTCGGTCATCTTGAAGTAGTGCGCGAAGAGGCCCGGTTCGAGGCCTGAAATCCGGAAATTCATGGGGGCTCCTGCAAGGGTCGAGCCCACATTCTCTTTCCTTCGGTGGCGCAGGTCCGGCTGTTTTCGGACCTCGAACTGCGGCAGCCTGCAACCGAAGAGCCTATATCTTTTGTGTACGGTAGCGAACATACTAGGGGAACCGTTTCACGGGAGCCCCCGATGTTGGACGGCGGGTGGCAGGGCCATCTCAACGAGGCCGCGACGCAGCGCGACGTGGTTTGCGTGTGCAACCAGTTCCTGACGATGTGGAGCGATGCGGAGCTTGCCGAGCTTCCCGAGTCGTGCCGCCCCAAGGGCGTCGTCGCCCTGGAGGACGTGAATCCCTATGCCGTCAAGCTGGTTCTCGAGCTGGGCGACCGGGACAGCACGACGGCGCGGACGATGCATAGGATGTCGACCTTCTTCACGAAGGCGGCGCTCCGACTCGCGGAGATCGCGGCCGCGTCGCGTGGTGAGGTTTCCCATGACGACCAGCTTCATACCGCGTTCCTGACGCGGAAGGCTACGCCGCAGGGGTGATGGCCGCGTTTCCCAGCATGGGGCGAATGCGCTCCGCGGTCATCGGTCGGGCGAAGAGGTAGCCTTGGCACTGGATGCCGGGAAAGCGGGCGAGCCACGACGCCTGCTCCGCGTTCTCCACACCCTCTGATGTGACCGTAAGCTGCAGCGCCCCGGCAAGGGCGATGACGGCGGTGACGATGCCCGCGCGCTTGCTGCCGTCGGGCATCCCGTCGATGAGGCTGCGATCCATCTTCAGGTTGTGCACGGGAAGCTGCGCGAGCTGGCCCAGCGAGGAGTAGCCGGCGCCGAAGTCGTCGATGGCGAGCGTGAAACCCATCGCCGCGAGCGAATCGAGCTGCGCCTTGATGCGCTCGAAGCTGCGGATGAGTGCGCCCTCGGTGATTTCCAGCTCGATCCAAGCGGCCTCGCAGGACGTCTCCGCGAGCACGCGGCGCGCCATCGTCTCGAAATCCGCCGAGGTCAGCTGGACCGGCGATACGTTCACCGCGATCCGCAGCGGCAATCCCGTTTCGACGCGCCAGCACCGAATCTGCCGGCAGGCTTGCTCGAAGACCCAACCGCCGACCGGGCGAATGAGGCCGCTCTCCTCGAGCACCGGGATGAATCGATCGGGCGCGACGCGACCCAGCGTCGGACTGTCCCAGCGCAGCAGCGCTTCGACCTTGCGCACCTCTGCGCCGGCCAGGGCCAGGATCGGCTGGTATTCGAGAGAGAACTCACCGCGCAGGCCCGCTTCTTCGAGGAGGCTGCGCATTTCCCAATCCTGGACGTCGCGCTCTCGCCGAATGAGATGTGGCGCGAGACCGCCGCGATCATGCGCTCCGTGACGTCCTCGATTTCTCCCCGCGGGTCCGCGCAGACGACGGCATAAGTGCCCTCGCCAAGATCGGCGACGAGATCCTTCACCGGCACGATCTCCGACAGCCGCGCCGCCACGCTTTCGAGGATGTGACGCACCGCGCCTTCCCCCATCAGGTTGCCGATGGTGGCAAGCTTGCGCAGCCTCAGGACGACGAGGGCATGCGCGACGCCGTCGCGTCCCGGTCGCAGGGACCGGTCGAGCCGGCCGATCAGGCCCTCGCGATCGGCGAGTTTCATCGCGGCAACGTGAAGTAGAACGTCGCGCCTTCGTTCACCGCACCTTCCGCCCGGACGGCGCCGCCGTGGCGCTCGATCACTCGCTGCACCGTGGCCAGTCCGATCCCCGTCCCCGGAAACTCCTTCTGGGTGTGCAGCCGCTGGAAGGTGCCGAAGAGCTTCGTCGCGTACGCCGGGTCGAAACCCGCGCCGCGATCGCGCACGAAGAATGTCTTCGTCGGACCCGGATCATCGACCTGTCCGACGTCGATGACCGTGACGTCCCGCTTTCCCGAGAACTTCCACGCGTTGGCGAGCAGGTTCGTAAGCGCGACGCGCAGAAGGCCGGCGTCGCCATGGACCCGCATGCCGGGACGCACGGTGATCTCGCTGCGCCGCGCCGGGTCCGCGGCACGGACTTCCGACAATGCCTCGACCGCCAGGGCGCTCAAGTCGACCTCGGTGGCGACAAGGTCGGCCTTCGAGATCTTCGACAGGCTCAGCAGGTCATCGATGATGCGATCCATGGAGGCGCTTGCCGAGGCGATGCGCTCGAGGTGTGCGCTCCGCGACGAGGCGTTCCAGGTTTTCATTGAGGCGGCGCACTTCTTCCTCGGCGCGCGTGCGTTCGGTGATGTCCGCGCCGATGCTCGCCGTGCCGACCACCTCGCCGGAGGCCGAGCGAAGAACCGAGTTGTCCCAGCGAATGAGGCGCCGCTCCCCCGAACGAGTGAGGATCTCGCCTTCATAGTGGTGCGCCGCCGGGTCATCCTCGAGGAGCGCATCGAACACGCGCCTTACCCCGCGGTTCTCGGGCGGGACGAGGACCTCGATCGCGTCGCGCCCGAGTGTTTCCTCGCGTCGCCAGCCCGTCAGCTTGAGCATGTAGTCATTGCAGTAGATGATCCTGGCCTTGCGGTCGAGCATGACCGAGATCAACTGAATGTTGGCAAGCATGTCGCTGAAGCGCCGCTCGCTCTCGCGCAGCTCCAGTTCCGCGCGCTTCTGGTCGCTGACGTCCTGCAGGGTGCTGAACCATCGGCGCCGGCTCCCGTCGTTCGCCGAGTCGAGCGGGGGATCAAGGACCTGGCGCACGTGGATGATCTCTCCGTCCCCGCGAAGGAGCCGGTATTCGATCTCGGTGCGCGCCCCGGTGCCGGCCGCCGCGATTGCGATCGAGCGAAATCTCTCGCGATCGTCGGGATGAACGATGTCCAGCCAGGCGCGCGTGCTCGTGGGGATGCGTGCGGGATCCAGCCGGATCACCTGAGGCAGCGTCGCGGACCAGCTTTCGATCGAGCCGTCGGGCAGCGTGATGATGTGCGCGAGCTTCGCGATCACATCTGCGAGCTGCAACGCGGCTTCACTTTCCCGGATCGCACGCTCCAGGTTCACGCGCTCGGTGATGTCCTCGGCGATTCCGGCGATGCGGTAGACCTTGCCTCCCGGCTCGCGAATCGGGAATCCCCGGTCCCTGATCCACCGAGTCTCTCCGCCGGGCCGCAGGATGCGGTATTCCACATCGTATCCGACGAGAGTTCCCTGGTTCGCGATGGTCCTGAGCGTCGGTTCCCGATCGTCGGCATGGATCGCCTCGGACCAGTCCAGTGGATTGGCATACAGGCTCTCGCACGGACGCCCCCATATTTCCTCATAGGCAGGACTCACGTAGAGCATCGCGGTGAACGACGGTTCGACGAGATAGAACACTTCCCTGATGCTTTCCGCCAATTGCCGGAAGCGCAACTCGCTCTCGCGTAGCTGCTCCGCCGAGCGCTGGCGCTCGGCGATCTCGAGTTTCAGCTGTTCGGTGTGGCGCTGCAATTCGGCGTAGAGGCTGCCGTTCTCGTAAATGCGCCCGACCTGCGAAGCGAGGCTTTCCAGGATCCGCTCGTCGTCCGCATCGAATTCGTCGGCTCCCAGCTTGTCCAGCAAGCAAATCCAGCCGTAGACGACGGTGAGCGAAGCGACGGGAGCTGCAAGGGCCGATTGCGCGGCGGGATATCCGGCGGGGAGTCCCACGGCGATCGGTCTCCCGCGGGCCACGTGCCGGCGTGCCGTGCGGGCGGTCAGGACCTCGCCGAAGATCCCAGCGTCGATCTGCGGCAGGGCGAGCGTGGCGGCGGCCGCGGAACCCATTCCGCTCGTGGTGGAGAACATCGCCTCGCCGTCGCTCTTGTCGCGAACGCAGAGCACGGAGACCTTCGCGCCGATTAACGCGCGCGCGTCGCGACACACGCTCTTCAGCAATGCGCGCGGGTCCCTCTCGGAGGCAAGCTGCAGGTTGACGTCGGTAAGCGCGGCGAGGCGCTGGTTGGCCGCCAGCAGCTGCGACACGTTCTCGGAGAGCTTGTCGGTCATCAGGCGCAGGTGCTCGCGATCGAACTCCTTCTCGACGAGCGCCGGTGCGGCTTGCGGCTGGCGTGCCAGCGCCTGGTCGATGACCTGCAGGATCTCGGCGGGCTCGGCGGGCTTGAGCAGGACATGAGACACGCCGCAGGAGTCGGCAAGCTTCCGCGCCTCGCGCTCGTGGTAGTGCGCGGTATAGAAAATGACCTTCGTCGCGGCCAACGCGGGGTCGGCACGCAGCTGGCGAACGAATTCGTAGCCGTCCATGGTCGGCATCAGGATGTCGGAAATGACGAGATCGGGCCGCTCGGAGCGCACCAGCGCCAGCGCCTCGGCGCCGTCCGCCGCCTCGAGCGCCCGATGGCTCTTGTAGTTGAGGAGGGTCACCACCAGGTCGCGGTTCGTGGCGTGATCGTCGACGACGAGGACGGTGGCCATCTCAGTCCCGCTTTGCTTCTTGAATGCAGGCTTCGATTTCGTCGAGCAGTACCTGGGGTTCGATCGGTCGAAACAGGAATTTCGCGGCACCGAGGGCAAGTCCCTTCTTGCGATCGTTCTCGTTGGTGACCGTCGAGGTGATGAAAACGAACGGGATCGCCTTCAATTGCGGGTCCGCCTTCACCGCGGCGATCAAGTCGTAACCACTGCCCTCCGGCATGCACACGTCCGACAGGATGAGATCGGGCGCGGAGTGCCGCGCCAATCGCAAGGCTTCCTCCTGGCTTGGCGTCGCGATCACCCTGTAGCCGGAGGTCTCAAAGAGGCTCGCAATGAGCTCGAGGTTGTCCTTCAGGTTGTCGACCGCGAGGATGGTGTGTCCGGTCCCGGCGGGAGGTGTGGACGGCGCCGATGCGCCTGTCTTGCGCCGCGGCGATGCGCTGCGCAGGCTCGGCCGGAGAAAGGACTCCACCCGTGACACGAAAGTTTCGGGATCGATGGGCTTCGAGAGATAGCCATCGAACCCCGCGGCGAGCACCTTGTCGCGGTCGCCCACCATGGCGAGCGCGGTAACGGCGACCACCGGTATATGTGCGAGGTTGCCGCGGGCGCGCAGCAGGCGCTTCACCTCATATCCGTCGACCCCGGGCAACTGGATGTCGCAAAGGATGAGGTCGGGACGCTCGATGCTCGCAACCTCGACCGCCTGCTCGCCGTCCGTCGCCACGGACGCCCGGTAGCCGAACGCCTCCAGCAGATAGCGCATCAGCTCCAGGTTGGCGGGATTGTCCTCGATGATCAGGATGTGCGCGGGCATCGTCACGACTCCGCCAACGTCAGCGTGAACGTGCTTCCCTTGCCGTGCTCGCTCTCGAAGGTGATCACTCCACCCAGCAGCTCGGCGAGCTTGCGGCTCAGGTGCAGTCCCAGCCCGGTGCCCTCGCGGCGCGTTCGCTTCGATGCCTCCACCTGGGAAAAGGCGCCGAACAGTTCCTGTTGACGTTCGGGCCGTATGCCGATGCCGGTGTCCGTCACTGCGATCTCGACGGCCTTCTCGCGCGAGAGCAGGCGAATGAGAACGCCGCCGCTTTCGGTGAACTTGATCGCGTTGTTGGCAAGGTTGAGGATGATCTGGCTCAGCACGCGACGATCCGTGCGCATCGTGAGCTTGTCGTCCGGCGCCGCGACCTCGAGGCGCAGGCCCTTGGCTTGCGCCTGCGGCATGAGCGTGGCGGCAACCTCGTTGACGACCTCCTGGACAACCGTAGGCTCGAGCGCGAGCTCGACCTTCCCCGCCTCGATCTTGGCGAGGTCGAGGAGGTCGTTGATGAGCCAGAGCAGGTGCCTCGCGCTGCTCTGAACGGTGTTCAGCTGCTTTTCCTGGTCGGCGTTGAGCGGCCCGGGAAGCTTCATCAACAGAGTGCCGGTGAAGCCGATGATCGCGTTCAGAGGCGTGCGCAGCTCGTGGCTCATGCTGGCGAGAAAGCGGTCCTTGGCCTGGTTGGCGTTCTCCAGCTCGACATTCTTTTCCTGCACGGTTCGCCTCGAATCGAACAGCTTGGTCGCGATGGGCTTCACCTGCATGCGCAGGAGGATCGTTCCCAATCCGACCAGCACGACCAGAAGTCCGAGAACCCGCTCGAGTTGCTCCCGGATCGGGAGGAAGATCTCGGCGGCGTCGATTTTCACCACCATTCCCAGGCCCAGCCCGCCCACCGGGCCGTAGGCGGCAACCACGTTTTCATTGCGATAGTCGCGGGTAATCACGACGCCTGTTTCACCGCGTAACGCACGCGCCATCGGCAGGAGATCGCCGATCGAGTTGACTAACGGCGCGTAATAGACTTTCGAATTGAGGCGTTGGGGAAAGCAGTGCAAGGTACTTTCCCGCCGGACGCACAATCCCATGTCCGCAGTCTTGCCGATGCTGAGGGGATTCTGCGAGAGCCGCGTGAGCACGGGCATCGGCTGCTCGACCAGGACGGTGCCGACGTCGCCCGCGGCATCGCGCAGGGGAAGGCGGTGGCGCAGGACGAAGCCATCCGCCGCCCAGAGGAGCTCCGGACGGTCGGCGACCGAGAGCGTGACGGCCAGCCCCGGATCGCGGACAAATGTCCCGCCCGTTGCGACGATGCGACCATCGCTTCCCTGGTAGGCAATGGCGCTATATCCCTGCTGCAGGAAGTTCGCGACGACCGCCTCGATGTTCGCGAGATTGGAGCCATCGTCCCCGCCGGCGCGGATCAACCGCAGATTGCGCAACAGGCCGGGCCGCGTGGCGACAATGCGGGCGTTGACGTCGCGGAGCCGGACAACGTCTTCGATCATTTCGACGCGACGTCCGAGCGAGGCGAGCACGTTGTCGGCCACCACGGTCTGGATCCTGCTCTGGAGGAGCGCGAAGCTGGCGAGGCCCGCCGCGAGCGCGATCGCCGCGAGGATCATCGCGCCGGCGAAAGTGACCTGGTCGTCTTCTCTCGCGAAGAGGGGCGCGCGCCCCCACTCGAGCTGTCGCCAGGCCGAGCGAAGTCCGGCCGCGAAGACCAGGAGCCCGACCGCCGTGTGGGCTGCCATGCCCGCGAAGAAATATTGCGGAAACAGCAGCCGCGCCTGGACGAGGTAGCCGACGATGCCCATCGCGCCGATGGCGCCGACTCCGAGCGTCAGCACCCGTACCGCGACGCGCCATCGCCCCGCACTCGGGAGCGACAGCAGGATCAGTGCCGCGGCGCCCATGGCGAAGGCCGTCGTGGTGGCCACGGATGTGCGGCCTGCCTTCGGGTTGCTGTCGGGCAACCAGGAATGCAGCGACGGCCAATCGACCATGAGGTTGACCCGGAGGTAATGCTCCGCGAGCACCAGGATCGAGAAGAAAAGGAGGAGGGCTCCGGCAATGCGGCTGATGCCGCGGTATCGATCGGATCTGCCGGCGGGGATCGCGAGGGCGATGCCGGCGAGGACGAAAGACAGTGCCGCATTGAAGACCATCGGCGCGAACTCGGGAAGGATGCGCACCAGCGCCGGAAGCCGCATCCACCAGCCGAGCATTACCGCACCTCCGAGAAGGATCAGCAACGCTCCCGCGGCGCGCGCTCCCCAGTTCATTCCCGCGACAGCGTCAGAGTAAAGACGCTGCCCTTGCCCGGTTCGCTGCGAAGTGTGATCACCCCGCCCAGCAACTCCGCGAGCTTGCGGCTCAGGTGCAGGCCGAGGCCGGTGCCTTCATGGCGCGCTCGATTTGAGCCGGGGATCTGCGCAAACGCGCCGAAGAGTTTCTCCTGGTCCTCGGACCGAATGCCCACGCCGGTGTCCGCTACGGCGATCTCGACGATCTCTCCGCGCCTCGACAGTTCGATGTGCACGCCGCCGCTATCGGTGAACTTGATCGCGTTGTTGGCGAGGTTGAGGATGATCTGGCTCAGAACGCGACGGTCGGTGCGAACGACCACCTTCTCCCTGGGCACCGCGACCTCGAGACGCAGGCCCTTTGCCAGCGCCTGCAGCCGAAGGGAGGCGGCGACCTCGTCGATGACTTCCCGGGCAACGGTAGGCTCGAGCGTGAGATCCACTTTGCCCGCCTCGATCTTGGCCAGGTCCAGGAGGTCGTTGATGAGAGAGAGAAGGTGCCGCGCGCTGCCCTGGACCGTCCTCAGCTGTTTTTCCTGGTCGTCATTGAGCGGCCCCGGCAGCTTCATCAGCAGCGTGCCGGTGAAACCGATGATCGCGTTGAGAGGCGTGCGCAGCTCGTGGCTCATGCTGGCGAGGAAGCGATCCTTGGCCTCGTTGGCTTTCTCCAGCTCGACGTTCTTTTCCTGCAGCGCGCGTTCGATGCGCCTGCGCTCCGTGATGTCGCGGATGGCACTGGACACCAGCGTTCCTTCCTCGGTCTCCAGGGGGCTCAGGCTGATCTCGATCGGGAACTCCGTCCCGTCCTTGCGCTGGCCGAAGAGCTCCAGGCCCACCCCCATCGGGCGAACCCGCGGATCGGCGAAGAATCCGCCGCGGTGCGCGGGGTGCTGCTCGCGATAACGTTCCGGAAGCAGCAACTCGATCTTCTGGTCGAGCATCTCGGCGCGCGTGTAGCCGAACAGTTTCTCCGCCTGAGTGTTGACCAGCACGATGCGTCCATCGCGGCTGACGATGATGATCGCGTCCGGCGCCGACTCGAGCAGCCCGCGGAACTTCTGCTCGGCCTTCTTGCGTCCGCCGATATCGCGGATCGCGCTCAGGGTAACGACGCCTTCCTCGGTCTTGAGCGGGCTCAGGCTGATTTCCACCGGGAACTCGGTGCCGTCGCTGCGCAAGCCGTAGAGCTCGAGGCCGATCCCCATGGTGCGGCTTCGCGGCTCGGTGAAATAGTTGCTGCGATGACCGACATGCGCGCCGCGGTATCTCTCGGGCAACAGCATCTCGATCGGCTTGCCGCGCAGCTCGCTGCTCTTGTAGCCGAACAGGCTTTCCGCCTGCGAGTTGGCGATCAGGATGCGCCCCGTCGCGTTCACCATCACGATGCCGTCGGGCATGGACTCCAGGAGGTCGCCGAAGCGAGCCTCCACAAGTTTGGCGTCGCGCGTGACCTTGAGCTGCGAGACATCCTTCTTGCTCGACAGCACGTACTCGATGTCGCCCTTCGCGTCGCGCACCGCCCGCGATGAAATGTCGACGTGGACGAGCGAGCCGTCCTTGCGGCGGCGCACCGACTCGTAGGTGGCGAATCCATTCGCGAGCGCTTCGGCGAGGATCGAGCGCTCTTCCTCGAGGCGGTCCGGCGAGACGAGGATATCCTCGACCTTGCGTCCGATCGCCTCGGCGCTGGAAAAGCCGAAGATGGACTCCGCACCCTTGCTCCAGAAGAGCACGCAGCCGTCGACCGTCGTGGCGATCAGCGCGTCCGGCGACGCGTCGAGCAACAGAGTTTCGAAGACGGTCCCGCTCTCGGAGATGCTGTTCGCCAAGCTCCGGCCTTCACGAAAAAAAACTCGACGCCGGATGGCGCGGGTGTTGCCCCGTGGCGTCGCGGCCTGGGCATCGCCGTATTTTCATCGAGCGTACTCCTTAAGTACGGTTAAGTACGCTAGCGAACCATCGATTTTGCATTACCTACCTGCGTGGGTAGGGGAATTCGCGACCCGTTGTCCGGAAAACCCCTACACGCCGCGTGCGACATCCGCGTAGCTTGAATGGAACGGCTCGCCCGCAGGCGCCCGTATCAATGTGATGGGCAATTCTGATTGCGGTCCAGCGACCGGAAAGCACATCAAAAAGCGAATCAATAGTGCTTGTCGGCGGTGAGGCAGGGACACACCATGCAGCAAATAATCGAACAGGAAGAAAATGCTTGTATTCCGTCAGTTGCGCGCCCTCGCGGAGTTTCGCAAGCGGCACCTGCCCTACCTTGAGACCGCGGAGGACCGCGACCTGACCCGGGAGATCGGCCATCACCAGGTTCTCGGCGCCCCCCTCACCCTGAAGCAGCTCCTGTTCGCCGGCGTCGGATCCAGTGCCACGGTGCAGCGCCGGCTGCAGCGCCTGAAGCGCGTGGGCGTGGTCCGCCAGAGCCGCTCGAGAACCGATCGCAGGCTGCTCGAGCTCACGCTCAGCCCGGCTGCCATGCGCGCGTATGGCAAGTACGGAATGCTTCTTGCGCAGGCGGCCCCCATCCAGGGCGACGACGCCCCGATTCGCGGACGGCATCTTTGCGCGCTGTGCGACGGCGCGGCGAGCCGTCTTGACTTGGTGGTCCGTTTCCTCAGGGATGGACTGCGGCAGAGGCAGCAATGCATGGTTGTGGCTCCGGACGATTTGCGCGAAGCAGTTTCGAAACGACTGAAGCGCGATGTCCCCAGGCGCGGTCTTGCGGCGCAGGTTGCGTTCCATAGCGGCGAGAAAACCCCGGAATCCATGCTCGGCTTCCTGCGCGAAGTTTTCCAGCATGCGCGCGCGGCTGGAACGACGGTGCATCTGGTCGGCGTCATGTCATGGACGCAGGAGCAAGGAATGGGGTTCGACGCGGTCATGGATTTCGAGAGGCGCCTCGATCCTATCGCCCGGCGCTTCTGCGCCCGTGTCCTGTGCCTGTACGACGTGCGCCGCTTTTCCGGCCCGCAGCTGCTGCGGGCGCTGAAGTGCCATCCCGACACACGCAGCCATCCCCTTCTCCTGGGGTGAATCCGGCCGCCCCGCGGCCTCGGGGAATTCGAACCCTGGACGGCTGAAATCCCCTAGGGGTGTCCCCGACGGCTCCTTGTAATCTGGGACCTTCGAAAAGGGGACTCCTGAAATGCCTTGGGACGGATTGACCGCTGCCACGTGCGTCTTGCGAGCGAGTAGGATCGACGAATCAAGAGGGAGGGTGAATTCCATGACCGACAAGCAAGCCCTCGAGAGTGCGCGGCGCATCCTGCTGGTCGAAGACTCGGCGGACGATGCGGAGCTCGTCGCCTTCGCCCTGCGCAAGATGCCGTTCGCGTTTTCCATCGATCGCGTGGAGACCGCGGAGGACTTCAACGCCAGGCTCGATTCATCCCCTCCCGACGTGGTTCTTTGCGACTACCACTTGCCGCGCTTCAGCATGCGGGAGGCCCTGCGCATCGTCCGCGAGGAACGCGGCCTCGATATTCCGTTCATCGTGGTCTCGCGGCTCATCGGCGAGGACGCGGCGGTCGAGGCGATGCAGAACGGGGCCAACGACTACCTGCTCAAGGGGCGCCTCGGGCGGCTGCCTACGGCAATCGCTTCGGCCCTCGAGCGCACCGCGGCGAGGCGCGAGATGGCGCTCGCGGATGTGGCGATCAAACGCGGCAGCCTTCTCATGCGAAGCCTCCTGAACTCGCTCGCGATGCGCATCGCGGTGCTCGATCGCGAGGGCGCGATCCTCACCGCCAACAGCGCGTGGACGCGTTTCAATGACGAAAACGGCGCGACGTCGGCGGGAAGGGGCGGGAACTACCTGCGGCACCTGCGCGAGATCGAGGCCGAAGCGGGCGGGCCCGCCGGGCAGATCTGTGCCGGCATCGAGGCGGTGATCGAGCGTCGCGAGCCTCGTTTCGCGATGGAGTACCAGCTGCCGATGCGCTCCGGCACCCGCTGGGAGATGATCCGCGCCGAGCCGCTGGAGGACAGCGAGAGCGGCGCCGTGGTTTCGGTGGAAGACATCACGCCGCGCATGCTCTCGCACCTCGCATTGCACGACGCGAACGAGCGCCTGCAGCTGCTTTCGCGGCGCATCCTCAGCGTGCAGGAAGAGGAGCGGCACGCGGTCGCGCTCGAATTGCACGATGATATCGGGCAGTCCCTCGCGGCGCTGAAGATCGCATTGCACAACGCGGCCTCGGCGAGCGAGGACGCCGGACTCGCAAGCTGCCTTGCGATCGCCGACGCGATGCTCGAGAAGCTGCGGCGCCTGTCCTATTCCCTGCGCCCGCCCCAGCTCGACCAGTTCGGCCTCGAGGGAGCATTGCGCGGGCTCGCGGATCTTCAGGCGCAAGCGACCGGTGTCGCGATCGAATGCCGTTTCACGGGCCTGGATCGCCGCCCCAATGCCACGGTCGAGGGCGCGTGCTATCGCATCGCGCAGGAGGCGCTGAACAACGCGACGCGACACGCGAAAGCGACACAGGTGGTGATCGATGTGAAGATGCAGGAGCGCCTTGTTCGCATGGCGATTCGCGATGACGGCAGCGGCTTCGACGAGGAGGAGGCGCGCAAGCGCACCGTGCGCAGCGGCAGCCTCGGGCTCATCGGCATGACGGAGCGCGCCGAGCTCGCGGGCGGATGGCTCAAGGTTCGCTCCGTCAAAGGCGGCGGGACGACGGTGAGCGCGTCTTTCCCGATGGATGGCGCGGGGGGCGCCCCGGATCGGGCGATATCGCAGGCGTCATGAGTGCAGTTCGCGTCCTGCTCGCCGACGACCACCTGCTCGTTCGGGCGGGTATCCGCTCGCTGGTGGAAAAGATCGAGGGAACGAGCGTCGTCGCCGAGGCCGACAACGGTCGCGAGGCGGTCGCCCTCGCCAAGGCGCACCGTCCCGACCTCGTCATCATGGACATCACGATGAAGGAGCTGAACGGCGTCGAGGCGATGGCCCAGATCCTGGCGGAGTCGCCCGCGGCGCGCGTGCTGATCCTGTCGATGCACTCGACGGAGGAGTTCGTGAGACGCGCCATGAAGGCCGGCGCACACGGCTACCTGGTCAAGGATTCCGCCCCCCTCGAGCTGCCGCTGGCCATCAAGGCGGTGATGCGCGGCGAGATCTACTTGAGCCCGCGCGTTTCCCGCCACGTGGTCTCGGGCCTCATGCCCGGTGCAGGAGGGGAACGGCGCGAGTCGTCGATCGAGACACTCACCGCGCGCCAGCGCGAGATCCTGCAGCTCGTCGCCGAAGGCAACAGCACCAAGGAGATCGCCTTCGCGATCGGGGTGAGCATCAAGACCGTCGAGACCCACCGCGCGGACTTGATGGAGCGCCTCGCGATCCGGGACGTGGCGGGCCTGGTGGTGTATGCGATCCGCAACGGGCTGATCGACATCGACCAGGAGCGTTCCTGACCGAGTCCTGCGGTTTTTCGCGGCTCCTGCCGCTGTTCCCCCCGATTCGCTTCGCCGCACCAATCGACGAAGATCTCTCCCATGGCGCCGCAACCGGGCGCGACCACCAGGGAGACGACGCAGTGCGATCCATTCGAAACAGCAAGGTGCTCGTGGCCGGAATCCTCCTCGCCGGTTGCGCCGCCTATCCCGCGCCGACCGAGCAGCTCGCCGCATCGGAATCGGCGATCGCCTCGGCGCTCAGGGCGGGTGCAATCGAGCTTGCCGCAGACGAAATCAAATCGGCGCAGGAAAAGATGCAGCTCGCAAAGCGCTGGATCGCGGCGAAAGACCACCAGCCGGCCCAATGGCTGGTCGAGCAGGCGCACGTGGATGCCGAGCTAGCCGAGATAAAGGCGATGTCCGCCAGGGCCCGCAAGGCCGCCGCGCAGATGACGGCGGAGCTTCGCGCGAAGAACGTCAGGGTCGCGCGGTCCGCCAACTAGGACCACGAACATGACCCGCACGACTCTTGCGCGCGCAGTGACTTTCGTATTGGTCGGAACCCTCGGGCTCGGCGGCTGCGCTTTCGTGCCGAAGGACTATCCGCGGCTCGATGAAGCCCGCGCGCAGCGGACCGCCGTGCAGTCCAACGCCGATGTAGCGCGTCTTTCGCCGACCGAGCTCCGGGTGGCCGACGAGCTGCTCGATCGCGCCGGCAATGCCCGCAACACCCTGGACGATCCGGCTGTCGTCGATCACCTCGCCTACCTGGCGAAGCAACGCATGGCGATCGCGCGCGAAGCCGCGGATCTGCGCGCGGCGCAGGAGACGATCCAGCAGATCACGTCACTCCACTAGGAGAAATCCATGACGATGAAGCTTTCGGACAAGGCATTGGACCTCGAACCGATCGAATGGGATCCGCCAGTGACGTCGATCGCGGCGGCCACTGCGCGAAAGCCCGCGCGTGCCCCGGATCCCGCGCGACCGGGCGCGGCCATCGATGCGGCGAGCGGCACTATTCCGAGCCCGAAGGCGCCGGTGCTCAATGTGCGCGACCGCTACATCGCGGCCCGGTTTTCGCCGCTGGCGAGCTGCGGAGCCGACCTGGAGAACGTGGAGCGCGTCATCGAAGGCGCGCGGCTCTACTTCGATGAGCTCAAAACCGACCGCGCTCTCGAGCTGCTCGATCTGGCCGGAGGTCGCCCGCCTCGGGCGCGCGGTCGCGCCGTCGGAGATGATTTTCGGCGCGAAGCAAGGCGACCGCGCCCACGAGCACTACGGACCCTGGCCGCACTTGCCCAACTGGCTCGAGGCTTCCTGGGACCTGACTGGAGACGTGCTGGCGGTGGACTTTCACCGCGCCATGGTACGCTGCGCCCCGAAAACCGGCGCGTCGACAAAGCGCGCCGCTGCTTAGGAGAAAAGGATGAACGACACCGGCCATTCCTTCAATGGCGCCCCGGATTCGCACGCTTACGCATTGGTCGAGCGCCGCCTGCAGGCATTGCGAGACAACGTCTTCGTGTCCACTCCCGATGCCGTCTTGCGGGAATTCACGGAATTGCGCACGCAGGTCGACGCCGATGTTCTCGCGCTCAAGCGACGCCTCCTTGCCCCCTCGCTTGCCTCGACCGACGACCACAAGGCGGCATGGCAATGGATTGCGACGCAGCACCGAAGGCTCGCGCGGGTCGCGCGCCGCATGGCCGAGGGCTTCAACCGCTTGTCCGGCACGGACGACCACACCTTGCGCCTCGTGGCCCTCGCCCTGCATTACATGGGCGAATCCGTGAAGGGCCACGTCAAGGAATCCCACCATCACGGCGGGCTTCACGCGCTGATGAGAATCGCCCTTGCGAGCCGGCGCCATCGGGAGGAGATGCAGCTGGATGTCGGAGGGCGCCTGGCCACATGCACGCTTGCGGCCCTGTATTTTCGCGCTCTCCTGCTCGCGGGCCTGGCCGGCGGCGGGCTCACCTCCGCCCAGGCCGAGATCCTGGATGAGTGGATGTGGATCTGGATGCCCGCGTTGGCGGGCGTGGACAGTCCACCTGAAGGGATCGCCTGGCGTGCCGACCTGGACTCGAATCAAGGGTTGCGCATCGGCGTTCGCGCCGACGCGGGCCCTTCGCTCTATTTGCCGCGTGCGCGCCTCGAGGCCGCGCGGCTTGCCATTGTCAGGGAGTTCCATTGCGGCCGGACCGTTCCGGCCAGCGGAGACGTCTCGAAGCTCGCGATCGCCGACCACATCGTGGTGCTGGACGCCGTGCGCCGCAGCTTGCGCCGCGTCCGCGGGGAGCCCGTGGCAAGAGCCGAGCGCTTCGCGTACGCGGCGTCCGTCGAGCTCCACGTGGGACTTGCCGAGGTCATGGCAAAGGGCTTCGCCGCCAAAGTCGAAAGCGCTTCGCCGTTGGGCCTCGTGGATACCGAGGCAATTGGAGCGGGCGCTTCACGCGGGGACCGCGAGCACGACAACGCGATCGGCGCGATCGGCGCGATCTACGATGCGCCGCGGCGCGTCGTTCAAATGATCAACATGAGCGATACCGGGATCGGTTTCGAGGGCGGCGAGCGCGACTGTGCCGAGATCATGGTTGGAGATCTCGTCGGGCTTTGCGTCATTCCGGGAGAAACTCCGGTGCTGGGGAAAGTCGTGAGACGCATTGCCGGTGCCGCGGAGGGTCGCATCATGATCGGCGTGCGGGGCATCTCGTCCGTCGCGCAGGTCGTTCGCGCCTGCCAGCCGTCCGACGGAGCACGACTCCGCGAGCTTGCGCTGCTCTACGTGCCCGGGGAAGACGCCTGCGGTCGGCATGACGCCTACCTCACGAGCGAAGCCTGTGTCGCTGAGCGCAGGTTGCTCGAAGCGACTGCGGGCGACGACGTCTTCACCTTTCGCCTGAATCGCGTGCGAGAGCGTGGGCGCGGATGGGTGATGGCGGGATTCGCGGTCACCGCGGCGCGGCCGCGCGCAACCCTCAGCTCTTGAGCCGGTAACCGGTCCGGAAAATCCACGCCACCACCGCGAGGCAGGTGAAGAAGAACCCCAGCGTCGCCGCGAGGCTCAGCTCGACCCCCACGTCCGAAGTCCCGTAGAAGCTCCAGCGAAATCCGCTGATGAGATAGACGACCGGATTGAAAAGGCTCGCCGTGCGCCACGCCGGCGGCAGCATGTCGATCGAGTAGAAGGCGCCGCCCAGGAAGGTGAGGGGCGTGATCACCAGCATCGGAACGAATTGCAGCTGCTCGAAGCCCTGCGATACGACGCCGATGACGAAGCCGAAGAGGCAGAAGGTCGCGGCGGTAAGCATGAGGAAGGCGATCATCCATCCCGGGTGCAGGATGTGCAGCGGAACGAAGAAGGCCGCGGTCGCGAGGATGATGAGCCCGAGCAGGACGGACTTGGATGCCGCGGCGCCCACGTACGCGAGGACGATCTCGAGCGCCGACACCGGGGCGGACAGGAGCTCGTAGATGGTGCCGGTGAATTTCGGGAAGTAGATCCCGAACGACGCGTTGGCGATGCTCTCGGTGAAGATCGACAGCATCATGAGGCCCGGCACGATGAAGGCGCCGTACGCCACGCCGTTCACTTCGCTCATGCGCGAGCCGATCGCGGCGCCGAACACCACGAAATAGAGCGAGGTCGTGATCACCGGCGTGAGGAAGCTCTGCAGCGGCGTGCGGAACGCCCGCGCCATCTCGAAGCGGTAGATCGCCCAGACGCCGTGGCGATTGAAGGCGGGCGCGCTCATTTGCGCGCTCCCGCGCGCTCGGTGACGAGGCTCACGAAGATGTCCTCGAGCGAGCTCTGCCGGGTGTTGAGGTCGCGGAATCCGATGCCGAGATCCGCGAGGCGCTTCAGCAACGCGGGAATGCCGGTGCGCTCCTCGTGCGCGTCGAACGTGTATTCGAGCTCGCTGCCCTCGGTCTTCAGCACCAGGGGCCATTCGGCGAGCTCGAGCGGGATCGCCGCCATCGGCTCCTGCAGGTGCAGCGTGAGCTGCTTCTTGCCGAGCTTCTTCATGAGCTTCGCCTTCTCCTCGACCACCACCAGCTCGCCCTTGTTGATGACGCCGATGCGATCGGCCATCTCCTCGGCCTCGTCGATGTAGTGCGTGGTGAGGATGATCGTCACGCCGGTCTCGCGCAGCCCGCGCACCAGCGCCCACATGTCGCGCCGCAGCTCGACGTCGACGCCCGCGGTCGGCTCGTCGAGGAAAAGGATCTCGGGCTCGTGCGCGAGCGCCTTGGCGATCATCACGCGCCGCTTCATGCCCCCGGAGAGCGTCATGATGCGGTCCTTGCGTTTCTCCCACAACGACAGGTCGCGCAGCACCTTCTCGATGTGCGCGGGATCCGGCGCGAGGCCGAACAGCCCGCGGCTGAAGGTCGCCGTGGACCACGGTGTTTCGAACATGTCGGTGTGCAGCTCCTGCGGCACCAGCCCGATGCGCGAACGCGCCGCGCGGTAGTCGCGCAGGATGTCGTGGCCGAGGGCGACGACCGTTCCCGTCGTCGGCGTGACGATGCCGCACACGATGCTGATGAGCGTGGTCTTGCCCGCGCCGTTGGGGCCGAGGAGCGCGAAGATCTCGCCCTTGCGGATCTCGAGATCGATCGCTTTGAGGGCCTGCAGGCCGGACGCGTAAGTCTTGGTGAGACCGGAGATCGCAAGGACGGGGGGCATCGATGCGATTCTCGCATGGAAAAAAAGCCCCCTTGCGGGGGCCTGGGGCGCATCTGACGTCAGGACCGCGCGACGTCGCGACGCGATTGCTCGATCTTCTCTTAGTGGACCGTCTCGGTCGACGAATACGACTGCGCATGCACGCTCGCGGGCCAGTTGCCGACCGCCAGTCCCACCATCAGGAACGTGGCACTCGCAAGGAGGCGTACGCGGCGAGCCTGGGAACGGGCTTGGGTGCTCCCGAACCGGGAGCTTTTGGCAGCACTTTGCATCTTCGATCCCTCCTGAGGCGGCGAATCAGCGATAGGGAGCGGCAGCAGCAAGAGCGATGCCATGTCGATTTATATGCGAATAATCAATTATTTAATAGGTTCGCCGGCCATGGTCCGATCGGCCCGCTGTAGAGGATCAACGTCGCCATTTGTAGGTCGAGGCTGAATCCTTTTGTAGGATTCCCCATCGGCCCGTCGGCCGAACGCCGCGCGGTGTAGCCCAATCACGACAAACAGTTGTGCAAGCGGTCACGAATCGTCACTGCGCGGTTAGATCCTTGATGCGAAAAGCCTTGTTTTGTCGTCGCAAGGGAACAGGGCGCGTCATCCGGCCGGCTGGAGAGCGTGGGCTATACTGTCCGGACTCTAGTCAGGAAAGCCAATGGCAAAACCCAACTACGCGTTCCAGAAACGGCAGCGAGAGCTCGCCAAGAAGCAGAAAAAAGAAGCGAAGAGACTCAGCAAATCGCCGCCGGCCGTCCCGGAGACCACTGAACAGGCGCCGCAGCCCCCCGCGGAGAACGAGCCGACCTAGCGTTGCACGCCGCGCGACGCGGCGTGACCACCGCCGGAATCAATCCGGCACGTTTCCTTCCAGTTCCTCCAACCAGATCCCCGCATTGCCGTCGGAGGGCGCGCGCCAATCGCCGCGCGGCGAGAGGTTGCCGCCCGAGACGACCTTCGGGCCGTTGGGCAACGCCGAGCGCTTGTACTGGCTCCGCTCGAAGAAGCGCATCAGGAAAACCCGCAGCCATTTCTTGATGTCGCCGAGCGTGTAGGCGCGCTTCGCCTCCTCGGGAAAGTGGGGCGGCCAATCGCCGCGCGCCGCTTCTTTCCACGCGTGCCACGCGAGGAACGCCACCTTGGAGGGACGCAGGCCGTAGCGCGTGACATAGAAGAGGTGGAAGTCCTGCAGCTCGTAGGGCCCGATCTGCGACTGCGTGCTCTGGATCTTGCCCGCGGCGCTCGCGGGAACGAGCTCGGGCGAGATCTCGGTCTCGAGGATCGACGCGAGCGTGGCCGAGGCCTGCGCCTCGAGCTGCCCCGACTTCGCCACCCATCGCACCAGGTACTGGACGAGCGTCTTCGCGACCGAGCCGTTCGGGTTGTAGTGGCTCATGTGGTCGCCCACGCCGTAGGTGCACCAGCCGAGCGCCAGCTCCGAGAGATCTCCCGTGCCGAGCACGAAGGCGCGGCGCTCGTTCGCCAGGCGAAAGAGATAGTCGGTGCGCAGTCCCGCCTGCACGTTCTCGAACGTGATGTCGTAGACGGGTTCGCCTTTCGCGAACGGGTGCCCGATGTCCTCGAGCATGCGGCGCGCCGCGGGCTTGATGTCGATCTCCGCCCCGGTAACACGCAACGCGTTCATGAGCTTCCAGGCGTTGGTCCTCGTTCCCTCCGAAGTCGCGAATCCCGGCAAAGTGAACCCGAGGATGTTCTCGCGCGGCAGCCCGAGCGCATCGAAAGCCCGCGCGGCCACGAGCAGCGCGTGCGTCGAGTCGAGCCCTCCCGAGACGCCGATCACGACGCGCTCGGCGCGCGTGGCCTGCATGCGCTTCATCAAGCCCTGGACCTGGATGTTGAACGCCTCGTAGCAATCCTTGTCGAGGCGCAGCGGGTCATCCGGCACGAACGGGAAGCGGTCGATCTTGCGCTCGAGTCCCACATCGCCGAATTGCGGCCGGTGCGCGAACGCGATTCGGCGGAAAGACTTCTCCGGATGTCCCGCGGCGGCGGCGGCCGCGTTGAAGGTCACCGTGCGCATACGCTCCTGGCGCAAGCGCTCGACGTCGATGTCGGCCACCGCCATCTGGCCCTTCGCGGGGAAGCGCTCGGATTGCGCGAGGAGGAAGCCCAGCTCGTGGATCGTCGCCTGCCCATCCCACGCGAGGTCGGTGGTGCTCTCGCCCGGCCCCGCGGCCGCGAACACATAGGCCGCGAGACAGCGCGTCGATTGCGACGCGCACAGGAGCGTGCGCTCCTCCGCCTTGCCGATCACGACGTTGGAGGCCGACAGGTTGCAGAGGATCAGCGCTCCGGCGAGCGCGCCGCGCGTCGAGGGTGGAGTCGCGACCCAGAAGTCCTCGCAGATCTCGGCATGAAAGACGAAGTCCGCGAGATCCGACGCGGCGAAGAGGAGATCCACGCCGAAGGGAACCGTGGCGCCGGCGAGCGACACCTCGAGGCCCGTCACGCCCGCGCCCGGCGAGAACCAGCGGTTCTCGTAGTACTCGCGATAGTTGGGCAGGAACGACTTGGGAACCACGCCCAGGATCGCGCCGCGCGAGAAGACCACGGCGCAGTTGTAGAGCCGCTGGTTGCGGCGCACCGGAGCGCCGACGATACATACCAATTGCATGTCGCGCGAGGCCTCGAGGAGACGGTGCAGCGCCGCCTCGACGGCGTCGAGCAGAGCGTCCTGCAGCAGCAGGTCGTCGATCGCATAGGCGCTCAGGCCCAGCTCCGGGAAGAGCGCCAGGTCCGCATGGCGCGACTGCGCCTCGCGCATGAGGGCGAGCGTCTCGTCGGCGTTCGACTTCGGGTCGCCGACGTGTACCCGCGGCGTGCACGCGGCGACGCGCACGAATCCGTGGCGATGCATCGAAAGGAAACTCTTGCTGGACGGCATCGTCACCTCTTACGCGCGACTCCTTTGGTACGATACAACGAGATCATCCGCAGGAGTTCCAGGCATGGCCCAGACCCCGCCGCTCAAGCGCCATTTCTCGATGATCCGCGGCTTTCACCTGGCCGACTTCCTCACGCTCGGAAACGCCGCGTGCGGTACCGCGGCCGTTTTCTTCGCGATGCTCTACATGGGCAGCCATTCCACGGTGCATTTCTTCGCCGCCGCGGCGATGGCGCCGCTCGCGTTCATCTTCGACGTTTTCGACGGGAAGGTGGCGCGCTCGCGCCAGCAGCACTCGGCCCTCGGCCGCGAGCTCGACTCGCTCGCCGACGTGATCTCCTTCGGCGTGGCTCCGGCGACCCTCGCCTTCGCGGCCGGCATGCGCGGCGCGTGGGACGCGATCGTGCTCGTCTATTTCGTTTGCTGCGGCGTGAGCCGCCTCGCGCGCTTCAACGTCACCGCCGAAAGCCTCTCGGAGGGCGGCGACAAGGTGAAGTATTTCGAGGGCACGCCGATCCCCACGAGCGTGGTGCTCACCGGCATCCTCGCGCTGGCCGCCTGGAGAGGAGCGCTCGAGGATCACCTGTGGGGCGGCGTGTGGCAGATCGGCCCGTGGAACCTGCATTTGCTGGTGCTGCTCTTCGTGCTTTCGGGCTCTCTCATGATCAGCAAGACGCTGCGCATTCCCAAGCCCTGACCGGGGACAGACCACTTGTTCCGTGATATGGGACAAGTGGTCTGTCCCCGGTGTTCTGTCAAGCAGAGCCCCAAACCTCCCGCGCGGTCTCGACGATGAGGCGCAGCTTGGTGGCCTGCGAATCGCGGGCGATCTCGTTGCCGTGCACGGTGCTCGAAAAGCCGCACTGCGGCGACAGGCAGAGCTGCTCCAGCGGCATGTAGCGCGCGGCCTCGTCGATGCGGCGCTTGATCGCGTCCTTGGATTCGAGCTCGCCGACCTTCGTCGTCACCAGGCCGAGGACCACCGTCTTGTCCTTCGGCACGAAGCGCAGCGGCGAGAAGTCTCCCGAGCGCGGGTCGTCGTACTCGAGGAAATACCCGTCGACCTTGAGCTCGTTGAAAAGCACCTCGGCGACCGGCTCGTAGCCGCCCTCGGCGACCCACGCGCTCTGCATGTTGCCGCGGCAGAGATGGATGGCGACCGTGAGGTCCGGCGGCCGGCGATCGATGACCGAGTTGATCAGCGCGGCATAGGCGTGCGGCAACTCGTTCGGGTCGTCGCCGCGCTCCTTCGCCTGCGCGCGGAGCTGAGGGTCGCAGAGGTACGCCAGGTTCGTGTCGTCGAACTGGATGTAGCGGCAGCCGGCGTCGTAGAGCGAGGCCACCTCGTCGCGGTAGGCCTGCGCGAGATCCTCGAAGAACTCGTCGAGGTCCGGATATGCCGTGATGTCGATCCCCTTGCGCCCGCCGCGGAAGTGCACCATCGTCGGCGACGGGATGGTCACCTTCGGCGTCCTCGTCGCGACCGACCGCAGGAACTGGAAGTCGGCGGTCTGGATGTCCTGCACGTGCCGCAGCTTGCCCGTGACCGTCAGGCGCGGCGGCGCGAAGTCGATCTCCCCGTCGCGGGTGTGAAACTTCGCCGCGATGCCGCC
>WNFI01154901.1_pt1 | contig 39249 bp, 44 predicted proteins | sample 5400471 | NCBI WGS metagenome assembly WNFI01 (sample SAMN13153348, study PRJNA577476) | soil metagenome | isolation source: 100 cm saprolite on Douglas fir-dominated hillslope | place: USA:California | collected 2013-09-17 | reverse complement strand
CCGCACCGAGGCATCGGTTTCTTTCTCGTCGACATGAAGCAGCCAGGCGTCGAGGTGCGGCGCATCAAGCAGATGACCGGCGGTGGCGAGTTCTGCGAGATCTTTCTGTCCAGCGCCGAGGTGGAGGAGCGCGACCTCGTCGGTCAGCCCGGGGACGGCTGGAAGATCGCGATGACGGTCTTCGGCTTCGAGCGGGGGGGCCTCGCGCAGGCGGCGCGCTTCGAACGCGTCGTCGCCGAGCTCGCGGCCCTGTCCCGTGAGCGTGGCGTAGGATCCGACGGCACGACGCGGCAGAAGATCGCCCAGGCCCAGATCGAGGCGCACGTCTTCCGGCTGATCGGCCTGCGCAACCTGACGAGGGCGCAGCACGGGCACGCGCCCGGTCCGGAAGCAAGCGTGACGAAGCTCTACTGGAGCGAGATGGACAAGCGGATGCAGGAGACCGCGATCGGGGTCGAGGGGATGTACGGGGCGCTCGCGCCGGATTCCGCGCTGGCCGTCGAGGATGGGCGATGGCAGTACAGCTGGCTGTGGGCTCAGGCGGAGACGATCTACGCGGGCTCCTCCGAGATCCAGCGCAACATCATCGCCGAGCGCGTGCTCGGCCTCCCGCGCGGCCGATGATCACGAGCGCGGAGGCGATCGACCGCCTCAAGACGCGCATCGGAGTGGATGGTCCGGAGGTGACAGCGCCGGTGGAGGCCGGTCACGTGAGACGTTTTGTCGAAGCGATAGGCGATCCGAACCCGCGCTGGACGAAGGAGGTTCCACCCACGTTCCTCGTCGCGCTCGCGCCGGGGTCGCTTCATCTCAGCGACGCCGAGGAGTACGGCAAGGGTTGGCTCAACGGCGGCAACCGGTTCGAGTATTTCGCGCCCGTGATGATCGGCGACCAGGTCACCTCGAAAGGCAGGGTCATCGACGTCTACGACAAAGCGGGTTCGAGTGGAAACATGCTCTTCATCATTTTCGAGACCGAGTACACGAACCAGCGCGGCGAGCTGGTCGCCAAAGTGCGTGGGACCATGATCCGCCGATGAGCGCGCAGGTCGGACAGGAGATTCCAGAGCTGGTCAAGGACCCGACCACACGGCAGCTCGTCCAGTACGCCGGCGCGCAGGGCGACTTCTACGAGATCCATTACGACCAGGCCTACGCGAAGAGCGTCGGGCTGCCGGGGGTCATCCTCCACGGACTGCTCAAGGCTGCGTTCCTCGGCCAGCTCGTCACGGATTGGCTGGGCGACCGCGGCATGCTCAAGAGCTTCGAGGTGAGCTACCGTGGCGTAGATGCGCCGGGGCACCCGTACCGCTGCCGGGGTCGCGTCACCCGAGTCGATGGCCGCGAAGTCGAGCTCGAGGTCTGGGGCGAGGACGAAGAGGGCAAGCGCACGACCGTAGGCACGGCTACCGTGCAGATGGGGGCCTGATGTTCTCCTTATACCTGCTCTTGAAGTTCATCCACATCGCCGCGGCCATCACGGCGGTCGGCGCGAACATCACCTATGGCGTGTGGAACGCTCGCTCGCAGAGCGAGCCCGCGCATCTTGGTTTTGCGCTCAAGGGCATCAAGTTCATCGACGACCGGATCGCCAACCCGGCCTACGGGGTGCTTCTGCTCACCGGGGCGTTGATGTTGGCCGTCGGCCACTGGTCGATCACGTCGTTGTGGGTAATCCTCGCGCTCGTACTGTTCGCGATCCTCGTGGTGGTTGCGGTCGCGCTCTACTCGCCCTTGCTGGGCAAGCTGATCGCGGTCGTCGACGGAGGCGACACCACCTCGCCGGAATTCTCGAGGCTCATCAACCGGAACAGGGTGCTGGGGGCGGTCTTGGGCCTGCTGGTGCTCCTGATCCTGGTCATGATGGTGTTCAAGCCCTCCCTGTAGACCCAGAGCACGATCAGCACCGACGCGTCGATCACGCAGTAGCCGCCCGCGATGACCGACGGCGGGTTACCCGACGGGATGTGCGTCCACGGCGCAATCGGCATCCAGTACCAGTTGCCGAACGACGTGCCGAAGATCTCCAGCTCGCTCACGATGATGAAGATGGCCGCGAACAGCGGCCAGCGCGGCGACCGTAGCAGGAAGTAGGCGAGGACAGGGAGGCACAGCGCCCCCTGCACGTCGAACCGTCCGGTCACCAGGGGCAGCGCGGTGAGGCCGAGCAGAGCCCACGTGCCGGCCCCGCCGAGCACCGCGTACGCGACGCGGCGGCCGTGGCGCTTGACCACCGGCGTCTGCGCCGCGAGCAGGCCGAACAGGTACACGATCCCGTGGCCCGGCGGCACGAAGAGCGGCAGGTTGTGCAGCCGGTAGCGGTACACGCCCCAGATGAGCGAGCCAAAGATCTCGAAGCAGGTCGCCACGGCGACACACGTCCATACCTGGACGCGCTGCTCCTTCGGCGCCTTGAGCGCCGCGAGGTAGAGGACCGTGAAGGTAAGCCCACCGAGGAGGTACTGCTGCCACTGGGCGGTGATCCGGCTGTCCGCAAACAGTCCGATGGGCGTGTAGACGAGGAGGTACGCGTGCAGCCAATACGGCTGCACGCGCTTGGAGATGCTGGGGATTACTTGATAGTGCCCCTTTCGTCGATGAGGCTGCCCTGCAGGGTCCACCCTGTGCCGCCCCACGTGATGACCTGCTCCTGCATGATCGGGAAGTGGTCGCTTGAGCTCGTCTTGACCTTCACCCCTGGCAACAGGAAGGGGTTGGTCTCGCTGAGCTGGCTCGACGCGATCTTGACCACATTGGCACGCGTCATGTTGGTCCCGGCCTGCTTCAGCACGTCGACGATCGTGTAGGCGACGGCGACGCCGTAGATGTTGAAGCCGTCGTTGGGGTTGCACGACGTGCAGTTGGCGATGACCGACTTGTACTGCATCATGCCCGAGTCACTGGCCCACTGCGGGTCGGTTGGGTCCTTGATATAGCCGACGCTGGTCACGTTTGCGAGCGCGGCGCCGGCCTTCTTCGCAGCCAGCATGTAGACCTGGGGGTTGGATACGGAGTTCAGGTAGACGGCGCTGGGGGTCCAGTGTAGAGCGGTGATGATCGCCAGCGACTGTATCGTCGGCTTGGGAGTCGAGAACAGGAAGAGCGTGTCGACGCCCTTGGACTTGAGGATCGCCAGCTGGGAAGCAGGGCTTGCCGCCGTGACGTCGTAGCTCTCCTTGTCCACGATCATCGAGGCGTTCGAGCCAAGGCCGTCGGTAAGGCCTTTCAGATAGTCCTGGCCGTAGTCGTCGTTCTGGTAGAGCACGCCGATCTTCGCGTTCGGGTGGTTCTGCACGACGTCCTTGGCGTAGATCCGCGCCTCACCCTGGTAGGGCGGCTGCCAGCCGAGAGTCCATTTGTTGGTGTTGTAGTCGAGGCCGAAGGTGGTTGCGCCCGTGGCTACGAAGAGCTGAGGCACCTTCTTGCTGTTCAGGTAGTCGCGGACGGATGTCTGGGCTTGCGTACCCAATCCGCTGAACGTTGCGAACACCTGGTCCTGTTCGACGAGCTGCTTGGTCAGCGGCACCGTCTGGGCGGGGTTGTACGCGTCGTCGTAGATCTTGAAGGTGATCTTGCGCCCGTTGACACCACCCGTGCTGTTGACGTAGGTGAAATAGGCGTCCTCGGCGCGGGCGATCGTGCCGTACGCCGCGGCCGGCCCGGACAGCGCGTTGGTGGTCCCCAGGAGGATCGAGTTGCTCGTGATGCCGATGTCCGTCTGTGGGGCCGGTGCCGCAGTGCCTCCACAGGCGCCGAGGGTGACGAGGAAGGCGGCCACCGCGGCCAGGCGTGCTGCGTTTCGTCCCATAGAAATTCCTCCCGAGTTGATGGATATGTATTTAAACAGTCTGTGGGTTTGGCGGCATCTGTCCAGTCTCCCGATCGGCGGCACCTCTGAGCCGGCGGTTCAGGGCGGCGTAGCCCCGGTAGACGAGGCCGACGATGCCATTGGGGGCGAAGATCATGATCAGGATCAAGATCACCCCATAGGTGACGGCCGGGCCGGCGTTTTTCACCGTGGAGGCGATCTGGTCCGGGATCCAGCTCTGGCTGGGCACCCACTGGCTCGACTCGATCGGAAGGAAGTACGCGAAGATCGCACCCACCAGCGGTCCAGGGATGGACGCGAGCCCTCCGATCACAGCGCCGACGAGCAACTGGATCGATAGTGAGACGGGAAAGGTGTCGGGGCTGACGAACCCGGCGGCGAGCGCGAACAGCGAGCCGGCGATCCCCGCGTAAAACGCGGAGATGCCAAAGGCAAGGGTCTTGTAGCCGGCGATGTTCACCCCTGACGCCGCGGCCGCCACCTCGCCGTCGCGGATGGCCCGCATCGCACGGCCCGGGCGGTGCCGTACAAGGTTCCAGGCGAACCAGAACAGGATGAGGGCGCAGAAAAGGCAGATGTAGTAGATCCACTGGTCGCTGGTCATCGCGGTACCGGTGAGAAACCCGAACGCGCTGCTGGCGAATGCAGGTGGGTCCGGCTGGACGAGGATGATCCCCTGCACGCCCCCGGTCAGTTCTGACGGTCGCTTGATCAGGCTCGGTGTGACCACCGCGAGGGCAAACGTGGCGAGGGCGAGGTAGAGAGCGGAAAGGCGAAGCGCGGGAATGCCGAAAAGAAAGCCGACGACCCCCGTGAGCAGGCCCGCGATGGGGATCGTGACGATGAGGTCCATGTTGAAGTGGTGAGCCAGGATGGCCGAGGTATAGGCGCCCAGAGCCATGAAGGCGCCGTGGCCTAAAGACAGCTGCCCGCTGTACCCGACGAGGATGTTAAGGCCCATGATCGCGATGGCCAGGATTAGCGCCTGGGCCCACTCGCTTGCCAGGAAGCTGCTGATCACTGTCGGAAACCCGACGAAGAAAAGGACTACCACACCCACCAGCCAGTAGCGGGGAGGGGCGGCTCGAACGCGTTGAAGCATCAGACGCGCCTTGCGACGGCCCTGCCGAACAGGCCGTTGGGCTTGATGATCAGGACGACGATGATGATGGCGAGCCCCACCGCGAGCTGAAGGTCACCACCGACGAATGGAAGGTAGGCGCCCGCGAGGTTGACCGTGACACCGACGATGAGTCCACCGAGAACGGCGCCGAGCGGGCTCTCGATTCCACCGAGGACCGCCGCGGCGAAGGCGTAGATGATGATCGACTGCATCATGTTCGGCTCCAGCAGGAGGATCGGGGCGACCATGATTCCCGACACCGCCCCGACGGCCGAAGCAAGGCCCCATCCGAGGGCGAGCATCCAGCTCACGTGCACTCCGAGCAGGCGGCTGGCCTCTGGGTGATGCGCCGCCGCGCGCAGCGTAAGACCCACGGTCGTGTGTTGCAGCAGGAGGTAGACGCCGAGCAGCACGAGCCCTGAAACCGCGATCACCCCGAGATCGCGATAGCTGATGAAGACGCCGAGCAGGTCGATGGTTTGCGCCGAGAAGGGGCTTGGGAACGATCGCGGCACGTAGCCGAAGATGAAACCAGGTGACCGGCAAGACGATCCAGTAGTTCACGCCGCGGCTGATCAGCGCGAAGGCGACGAACGTCGCGAGCATCGCCATCTCGCCCTGGGCGAAGTTGACGAGGCCCATCGCGTTGTAGATGAGGACGAGCGCGAGCGCGAGGCTGGCGAAGATCCCGCCGATCGCGATGCCGCTGACGACCTGCTGGAGAAGCGCCTGCACGCCTAATAGCCCAGGTAAGAGCGGCGGACCGACTCGTCGCCCTGCAGCTGCTCGCTCTCACCCTGCACCGCAACGCGGCCGACCTCGAGCACATATGCATGCGTCGAAAGGTCGAGGGCGATCCGCGCGTTCTGCTCGACAAGCAGCACAGCAACCCGGCTCGACTGGTTGATCGAGCGGATGATCTCGAAGATCGAGCGCACGATCATCGGCGCGAGGCCGAGGGACGGCTCGTCGAGAAGCATCAGCCGCGGTTTCATCAGGAAGGCGCGGGCGAGGGCGAGCATCTGCTGTTCACCGCCGGACAGCGTGCTGGCGGAAAGCCGGCGTCGCTCCTTGAGGACGGGGAAGTACTCGAAGACGCGGTCATAGTCTTTGCGCACCTCCGAGCTGTCGCGCCGCAGATACGAGCCAAGCCTCAGGTTTTCGTCCACCGTGAGCTCGGTGAGGATCCCCCGCCCCTCAGGGACATGCGCGATTCCTGCCCGCACGACGTCTTCGGTCGACACCCGTCGCAGCGAGCGACCGCCGAAGCGGATGTCGCCGGTCCATCGCACGCCACCAGTGATGGCTCGCAAAGTCGTCGTCTTGCCCGCGCCGTTGGCGCCGAGCACCGATACGACGCCGCCTTCCGGCACCGAGAGCGAGACGCCGTGCAGGACCGACGTAGGCCCGTACCCGGCACGGACCTCGTCCAGCTCGAGCAGGGCGGTCACGCCGCCCCCAGGTACGCTTCGATGACGGCGGGGCTTCGCTGGACCTCCGCGGGAGTCCCTTCCGCGATCTTCTTGCCGAAGTCGAGCACGACAACCCGGTCGGAGATGCCCATCACGAACGCCATATGGTGCTCGACCAGGAGCATCGTCACGTTCAGCTCGGTGTGTACGCGACGCATCAGCCGCGATGTGGAGTCGACCTCCTCGTGGCTGATTCCGCCTGCGGGCTCGTCCAGGAGCAAGAGCCGGGGCCGCGAGACGAGCGCTCGTGCCAGCTCCACGCGTTTCTGGAGGCCAAACGGCAGGATGGCCACGGGGCGATCCGCCAGGGCGCTGAGGCCGACGAAGTCAATCATCTCGAGCGCCCGTCTGCGAGAGGCGGCTTCGGCGGCGACGGCACCCGGCAGGGGCACGGATGCCTGCAGCCACTGGCTTTTCGTGTTGATGTGAGCGCCGACCAGGACGTTGTCCAGGACCGACATCGACCGAAACAGCGCCACGTTTTGAAAAGTCCGGGTCACGCCATGGCGAATGACCTGGTGAGGCCGCATGGAAAGCACCGAGTGGCCGTCGATGAGCGCAATGCCGCCGCTCGGCCGGTACACGCGGGTGATGACGTTGAAGAGCGTGGTCTTGCCCGCGCCGTTGGGGCCGATCAGCGCAACGACCTGGCCTTCCTCGACGTTGAACGAAACCCGGTCCAGCGCCACCACCCCACCGAAGCGGACGCTCAGGTCCCGTACCTCGAGCAGCGACATCAGAGTGTCGCGCCCCCGATGCTCCGCGCAGCTTCGCGAGCTGGACGGCCGGGCGCAGGCCCACCCCACGAAATCTGCGATTTCGCGGGGACCCCTGGCAAGGGCGCCGAAGCCGGCGTCAAGGGGCCCGGCGCTTCGTCGTCGTGCATTGCAAATGCACTCCTCGTCGCGCCACCCTTTCCTTGGCTCCGACCGTCAATCTCGCGAATCCGCTGCGAAGCCCGGGGGCGTGACACTCCGGCGAATACTAAGTTGGCCGCGACTCCGTGACCACTAGTCGCCTGGCTCGGGGAGATCTCCATGCTCGGGCAGTTCGGGTGGTTCGTCCGGCGCGGCGAGCTCCGGGTAGCCCGCGTCTGGCGTGCCAGGTCCCCACTCACTGGGCGGCCCCCACTCGGCGTGAGGAACCTCAGGCTCAGGCTGGGGCTCCGGCGCCGGTGCGGGCGGCGGGGTGGGGTGCGGTTGCACGGGCTCGGTCCAGGCCGACTCCGCGCCCGGCTCGGCCGAAGGAGTTGGCGGCGGGGAGCCGAACCCGGCCGTGTAGTCGGGGCGCATGGCGCGGTGCACCACCGCCGCAGACGGCAGGACGGGGGTCGGCCGCGGCCGCCTCATCATGCTGACCGCCCAGTAGCCGAGCGACAGGACGATCGCCATCGCACCCGCGATCGGCAGAAAGACGAATGGTGGCTTTGAGATGAGGTCGAGCCCATTGAGCGTCGGCGCGACGGGCGTCGCGCTCGTGGTGGGCGATGCGGTCGACTCGGTCGGGCTGGGCGACGGCGACTCGGTCGGGCTGGGCGAGGGCGAGGTTGCAGGCGCCTCGAGCGTGAAGTTCGCGCACGGCCGCGGCTCGACGCTGGCGCACAGCTTGTGCTGGCCGGGTGCGTCGCCGGGGAACGGCTTGACGTGGGTGACGAAGTTGCCGCTGCCGTCGGCGACGGCGCCGCCCGCCACCTTGCTTGGCATGTCCCAGATGAGTGTCATCTGCTCGTTGGGGAGGAAGGCGCCGCCGTTGACGGTGATCTGGGTGTTCGGCCCGCCGTCGGTCACGTCAAGGGAAAGGAATGCGTTGAACGGGATCGGCGATGGTGACGGGGAAGGACATGGTGATTGGCTCGCCGCCGTTCCACAATCGGCCCGAGCTGCGGGCGCGAAGACGAAAAAGATGGAGGCTGCGGCGGCTGCGCTGAGCATCACGACGGCTGGAGCAAGACGGCGGGAGCCCGACCAACGCATGAAGCGCGGGAACGATAGCAGAGCCGGTTCGGTTACACGGGGGGCCATGGGATCGACCATGCCGAGGTGGGTTCGGGGAAGCGCCACTGGGGGTCGAGCACGCCGCGCAGCCGCCGCTTGAGCATCCGCACTTCTGCCGGTCGGAGCAGCTCCTGCATGGTCTTCGCCAGGCCTCCGCGCTCCAGCTCGACCAGGGCGCGCTCTACGTCATCGCAAAGGTCCGGCGGCAGCGCTTGGCCCGAGAAGTCCCAGATCACCGTCCGCAGCTTGTTGGCCACGTTGAAGGTCAGGCCGTGGTCGATCACCCACACGTTGTCGTCAGCATCGAACAGGCAGTGGCCCGACTTGCGGTCGGCGTTGTTGGCGAGCACGTCGAACAGCGCGACCCGGATCCAGGTCTCGGTGCGCGAGCTCTCATCGCCGAAGAAGTGCCGCCCGTCGGCCTCGATGAAGAGCTGCACGGCGCCGACGCCGTGCGGCGCCTTCTTGCGCACGACGGTCGGCGGGATCCGCGGCCAGCCGAGGACCTTGCTCAGCTCGTAGGCAGCGACCTCACGCTGGTAGAGGGTGGCTGCCTCGAAGTCCCAGAGCGGCGACTCGCCCCGTGCGGGCTTGTACACCGCGAGCAAGCCGGACGGCGGGTGCGGCCCAAGTCGAGCCAGGAACGTGTAGTTCGAGGCACCGTGAAGGACGCCGAGGATCTTGACCTCAGGCAGCGCCCCGAGAAGCTCCTCGGCCTCCTTAGAAGATGGGCCGGGCACCGTTCATGACCGGGCAGGGGTGGCCTGCCGGATCCATGGGCAGGCCGCAACGAGGGCAGAGCGGCCGCCCGGCTGAGAGCACGGAATTGGCCTGCTTTGAGAAGGCGATGACCTGGTCGTGGCTCAGCCAGAATCGGACGCTCGGCGCGTCGTCCGCCGGCGGCGCCTCGCTCGCACTGGTCTCGCCCGCGGCGCCCTGGCTCGCGACCAGCACGAACATCTGGCGCGCCTCGTGGTAGCCGAGACCCATCTCGCCGATCTGCCATTCCGGTTCGCCGGGCGCCGTGCTCTCGGGTGTCTCGCCTGCCGCCAGGGCCGGCTCGTCCGGCGTCTCGATCTGCTGGGCCTCGAGCATCTGGCTCACGCGCACGAGGAGTGCCTGGATCTGGGCTTTCTCGCAGCCCAGCGTGAGGGTGCGCCCGGAGCCGGTGGCCTGGAGGAAGAACTGGCGCCGGCCGGGCTCGCCAATGGCCGCGACCGCGATGCGATCGACCGGGTCGAGCTCGTAGATGGCCATCGTCTAAAGACTAGGGTGCTCACGCGTTTTGCAGCCCCGGAAGCGGGGAAGAAGATCACAGGTAACCACTTTGAATTCAATCCATCCCACCTGGAGGAACAGCGACAAATGCCAAAAACCGTAGGAATCGACTTGGGGACGACCAACTCGGTCATCGCCGTCATGGAAGGCGGCGAGCCAGTTGTCATACCCAACGCCGAAGGTTCGCGCACGACCCCCTCCGTGGTCGCCTTCACCAAGTCCGGTGAGCGGCTGGTGGGCACGCTGGCTCGCCGGCAGGCGGCCGTCAACCCCGAGAACACCGTCTACTCGATCAAGCGGTTCATGGGCCGCAAGTTCGGGGAGGTCGACTCGGAGCGGAAGATCGTGCCTTACCAGGTCAAGCCGGGCAAGGACGACCGCGCGGTGGTGTTCATCCCCAACGCGAACAAGGAATTCACCCCGGAAGAGATCTCGGCCATGATCCTGCAGAAGCTCAAGGCCGACGCCGAGGCGTACCTCGGTGAGAAGGTGACCGACGCGGTCATCACCGTGCCCGCGTACTTCAACGACTCGCAGCGGCAGGCGACCAAGAACGCCGGCCAGATCGCGGGTCTCAACGTTCTGCGCATCATCAACGAACCGACCGCCGCCTCGCTGGCCTACGGGCTGGACAAGAAGGCGAACGAGACCATCCTGGTCTTCGACCTCGGCGGTGGCACCTTCGACGTGTCCGTGCTCGACGTCGGCGACGGCGTCTTCGAGGTCAAGTCCACCAACGGCGACACCCACCTGGGCGGCGACGACTACGACCGCCGCATCGTGGACTGGCTCGCCGACGAGTTCAAGAAGCAGAACGGCATCGACCTGAGGACCGACCGCCAGGCGCTGCAGCGTCTCACCGAGGCCGCGGAACGGGCCAAGATCGAGCTCTCGAGCAGGCTCGAGACGACGATCAACCTACCGTTCATCACGGCGGACCAGACCGGTCCGAAGCACCTCGAGATGACCCTGACTCGAGCCAAGTTCGAGTCGCTCACGTCCGACCTCACCGAGCGCACCCGCGGACCTTTTCTCGCGGCGCTCAAGGACGCCAACCTCACCCCGCAGCAGATCGACGAGGTCGTGCTGGTCGGGGGCTCGACCCGCACTCCGATCATCCAGCAGCTCGTCAAGGAGCTCCTGGGCGGCAAGGAGCCGCACAAGGGCGTCAACCCGGACGAGGTGGTCGCCGTCGGGGCCGCCATCCAGGCCGGCGTTTTGAAGGGCGAAGTCAAGGACATCCTGCTCCTCGACGTCACGCCGCTTTCGCTGGGCGTCGAGACGCTGGGCGGGGTCATGACCAAGCTCATCGACCGCAACACGACCATCCCGACCTCTCGCTCGCAGGTCTTCTCGACCGCGGCGGACAACCAGACCTCTGTCGAGGTCCACGTCCTGCAGGGGGAGCGCGACATGTCGCGCGACAACCGCACGCTGGGTCGCTTCCACCTGGACGGGATCCCACCCGCGCCGCGGGGCATGCCCCAGGTCGAGGTCACTTTCGACCTGGACGCCAACGGCATCCTCAACGTGAAGGCGCAGGACAAGGGCACCGGCCGCGAGCAGTCGGTCACCATCACGGCGTCGTCGACACTGAACAAGGACGAGGTCGATCGGATGGTCAAGGAGGCCGAGGCGCATGGCGCCGAGGACCGGGCCAAGCGCGAAGAGGTGGAGCTCCGCAACCAGGCCGACCACATGATCCACCAGGCCGAGAAGGTGATCAAGGAAAACGAGGCCCGCATCCCCGAGGAGGTCAAGAGCGAGGTCAACGCCAAGCTCGAAGCCTTGAAGACTGCGGCCAAGGGCTCGGACACCAAGGACCTGCAGCGCAAGATGGACGACTTCAACGAGTCGCTCCAGAAGATCGGCCAGCACATCTACCAGGGCGCGGGAGCATCGGCTCCGGCGGGTGGCCAGAGCGATGGCAACCCGGCCGCTGAGGAGAAGAAAGAGGGCGACGTCGTCGACGCGGACTACCGCGAAGTCAACTAAATAGATTTCCCGTAAGGGCTCGGGCTTCGGTCCGAGCCCTTATTTTTTGCCCAGCCCATGGCTGACTACTTCCGCGAGCGGACCCGACTTTGGGCGGTGGCGGGCGTCATCGTCGGGGCGATGCTGACCGCATGGGACCTGCTTGTCGCCGCGCCGTCCTTCCTCACGGAGTACGCCGTGCGCAACGACTTCCGGCTCGCCGACGCGGCGGCGATGGTCGGTCTGGACGACGGGTACGCAAGGCTGTACGACCTGTCGGCCCAGGCGCGGGCGATCCGAGCGTTGGGGCCGGAGTTCAACGTCCAGCCATTCATCTCGCCTCCGCCGCTCGCCTGGCTGGTCACGCCGCTCACCGGCCTTCCCTTCGTCGGGGCGCTGGTCATCTGGACCGCCTTCCTGCTGGCCGCCCTCCTGTGGACCTGGTATCTGCTCGCCCCCGGCGGGGGCGTGGCGCGGGCCGCCCACCTTGTCCTGTGGCTGGGCGTCTTTCCTGTCGCGTTCGGCGTGATGGTCGGGCAGCCAGGCGCGCTGGTCGCGGCCGCCGTGGCGACCGCCTGGTGGCTGATCCGCGCCGAACGGCAGCTGGCGGCGGGAGTCGTCTTGAGCCTCCTGGTCCTGAAGCCCCAGCTCGCCCTTCTGGTCCCTCTCGCCCTGTTGGTCGGTGGCTATCGAAAGACGTTTGCGGCCTGGCTCGTGGCGTCTGCCGTGATCGGGATCGTCGCGCTCGCCCTGCTGGGCACCGACGGCGTGACCCGCTATCGCGACGTCCTCGGCCAGACGCAGACCGCGGCGTGGGACATCACTCGGCGCTACTCGATCTCCGGACCGCTCGGCCTCGGCTGGCCGCTGCGCGTGGCCGAGGTGGCGGTAGTCGTCGTCACGGTGGTTGCAGCCTGGCGGCAGCGCCGGAACCCGAACCGCGTGATCGCTGCAGGGATCGTCGGCTCGCTGCTGTTCACCCCATATCTCGGGTTCCAGGACTTCCTGATGCTGTTCGTCGCGGGATGGCTCCTCGTCCGCTCCGGCGCGACCGCTTTGCAGGTCGCGATCCTGGTCGTCGGTTACGCGCTGCTCGAGCTGGCCCTGGTGGTGCTTGCGATCCCGATCCTGCTCGCGGAATCCGGGCTCCTTATCTCGCTAGCAGCCGACCAGCGGACCAGGAGCGGTCGGCACCCCGCCGACCTCGAGCTGAAAGTGCAGATGCGAACCGATGGATAGACCCGTGCTGCCGACCAATCCGATCTTGTCGCCCTGCTGCACCTCCTGCCCCAAGGCGACCGATACCTGCTCCATGTGGGCGTAGATCTCGACGAGGCCGAAGCTGTCGGTCACCTGGACCCGGATCCCGAAGTAGTCCGCATAGCCGACAGCGGTCACCTTTCCGCCGGCGGTGGCCACGATCGGGGTCCCGTAGCCGGCGAGCAGGTCGACTCCGGTGTGGAAATGCAGGTAGCCGCCATAGGAAGGCTCGACCGCGAATGACGTGGGCCCGAACTGCTGAATGATCGGGGCGCCCGGGATCGGACACAGAAACTGTCCAGGGTCGGCGGGGTCGGCCGGCAGGCCCGTGCTCAGGTTCGGGCCCTGGGTGGGATCGACGGGAATCACGAGCATCAGGCCCGCCGTCAGCTGCGCGGCGCGGATTCCGTTGAAGCCGAGCAGCGTGCTGGCGTCCACGCCGTAAGCGGAAGCAAGGCTCGCTGGGGTGTCCGCCTTCCGGACGACGACGACGACGCCCGGCACCGGCGGGAGCTTGATCGGCCGGCCGACCTTAAGGGGCAGGCGCAGGCCTGGATTCGACCAGACGATGTCCCGCCATGGGAGCTTGAACTGCTTGCCGATGCTCTCCAGCGTGTCTCCCTGCGCCACCGTGTAGAGGATGGGAGCGCGGTTTGGGAGGGCCGATCTCGGTACCGAGATCGGCTTGATGATCACGCTGTCGCGGCCAACCGAAACATCACCCGTTGCGACGCCCTGGTCGGCCGAGGCGGACGTGAGTCCGGGTGTGTGGAAGCTCGTATAGAGCCCACGGTCCATCACCGTATAGGTCGACATGACGCCGGCGATCGCGAGGACGACGGCGTGGGTCACATAGCGATGGGTCCGCAACGGCTACCCCCCGGCCTCCTATTGGCGTACCCCGGCTGTTGAAGACCGGGGGTCACCCTAACAAACCCATACCGGGAGCGTCAACCGCGGAGGCGCCAGAGCCGACGGTGGGATTCGAACCCACGACCTGCCACTTACGAGGCGGCTGCTCTGCCAGCTGAGCTACGTCGGCGCGACTTGGGGACCCAATTTTGGCTATGTCGCGAGGGCCTAGGCTAACATCGGATGGGGATGCGCACTCTTGACGTGGAGCGCCTGGCGACCGGCGATTATTCGCTGATCAGGCCCCTGCTCGTCGAGCTTCACCTTGGCGAACAGGTCCACTACGCCGACCATCCCCAGCTGCGGCGCGAGGAGATCGAGAGCCACCTGACCCAGGTGCCGTCTGCGTTCCGCGGCGAGAACGTCATCTACGCGGTCCGCGACGAGGTGGGGCAGGTCGTCGGCTTCTGCTGGATCGTCCTCTACGACCCTGGGACCGGTCTCGAAGGCGAGGTCGCGGAGCTTTACGTCTCAGAGGCCCATCGCGGGCGCGGCATCGGCGAGATGCTGGTGCGCCAGGCGGTGAGGCTTTTCTCCGAGCGGCGCGTGACCCTCGCGTATGTCTGGACTCGCCCCGACAACGACGCGGCGGTCAGGCTCTACAAATCGGCCGGTTTCGAGCCCAACCGCCAGCTCGTCATGACCTGGTACCCGCTCGACCCGACGAGTTAGCAACACCCGCCAACCTACTATCAGCTCATGCGAGCCATCTTGGCCGTCGCGGCCGGCCTGGTCGTGACCGTCCTTGTCGCAACCGGAGTCTCGCTGGTGGTGCTGCGCTACCAGGCGCGGACCAACAACCAGCAGGTGAACCTGCGCAGCGGGGTGACCATCTCGCAGGACTCGGCCATCGTGCAGGCCGCCGCCAAGGCCCGGCCGGCGGTCGTGAGCATCGTCACCCAGCGTCAGCCGGCCATCGTCCACGGCTCGGGCTTCCTGGCGACGAGCGACGGCTACATCGTGACGAACATCAACGTCGTGGCCGGCGCCAACGGGTTGACGGTGCTCGTGCCCGGCGACTCGAAGCCGCATGACGCTCGGCTCGTCGACTACGACTGCCAGACCGGCGTCGCCGTAGTGAAGATCGACAAGGTCAGCGGCCTGCCGACGCTCGGCTTCGCCGACCCGACCGCACTCGCCCAGGGCCAGGTGATCGTTGCCGTCGGCGGTCCCGCCGCGGGTGGTGCGGTGACGCCGGGATATGTCAGCGCGATGCACCGCATCGCCTCGGGCAAGGATCCTTTGAACATCGGCCACACCATCCAGTTCAGCGACACGATCCAGACCAGCGTGGCGATCGACGACGGCACGTCTGGCGGACCGCTGCTGAACGTGGGGAGCCAGGTGGTCGGAATCGCAATGGTGTCGCCGTCGGCGAGCGAAGGCTTCGGCCTGAACGTTGCAGATATCCAGGACGACGTCCAGCAGATCTTGTCCTCGACGGGGCAGGTCACCGTCGCCTCGATCGGCGCGGCGACCGTAGACATCTCGCCCGAGAACGCGGCGCTCAACGGCGTTCCGGAGGGCACCCAGCTGGTGTCAGTCGACAGGTCAGGCCCAGCGGTCGTGGCCGGCCTGCAGATCGGCGACGTGATCACGCAGCTCGACGACGTCCGTATCGACGCGGCGCATCCTCTGTCGCTTCTGCTCCGGTCGCGTTTCCATTCCAGCCAGCGAGTCGCGGTCACCTACACGCGAGGCACGAGCTCCACCCAGGCGGAGCTGACCCTGGCGTCGCAGCACCCGAGCTGCGGATGACGTCTGTGATGTCGGGAGGCCTGCGCGAGCGGATCAACGACGCGCTGCACCAGGCAGTTCGCGAGCTAGGTGTCGACGGCGACATTCCCGATCTCGAGCTGGGGCGGGCGAAGTCGCTGGAGCACGGTGACTATGCGAGCTCCGCCGGGCTCAAGCTCGCTCGCGTTCTGAGGTCGCGGCCTGACGAGATCGCCGGACGGCTGGCCGAGAAGATCGTGGTCCCAGACGGGGCGGCTATCGCGGAGGCCGAGAAGGGATATGTCAACTTCCGGCTGAGCGACGACTGGCTGCGCCACCTCGTGACGCAGGTCGCTCCTGGCTACGGGGGGCGCGACATCGGCCGCGGCGAACGCCTGCAGGTGGAGTTCGGCAGTGTGAACCCGACCGGGCCACTGCACATCGGGCATGGCCGCGGAGTGACGTTGGGCGATTCGCTGTGCCGGATCCTGGAGTTCACAGGACACTCCGTCCAGCGGGAGTACTACGTCAACTCGGACAACACGCAAACCCGAAGGTTCGGCGCGTCGGTATATGCGCGGCTGCACGGCGAGGAACCACCGGAGGGCGGTTACACGGGCGACTACGTGACCGAGCTTGCGGAGTTGGCGCGGGACGACCTGCCTGGGATCGACAAGCTCTCGGAGGAAGAGGCGGAGCCGAAGCTCCGGATGTACGCGATCGACAAGATGGTCGAACGGATCAGGGCGACGGTCGCGCGACTGTCTGTCCGCTACGACGAGTGGTACTACGAAAACAAGCTATGGGAGTCCGGCCTGCCCCAGACGGCGATCGAGAGGCTTCGCGAGTCAGGCCACATCAAGGAGCGCGACGGCGCGCTGTGGTTCGGCGAGCCCGCAGACGATGAAGAGGACCGTGTCGTCATTCGGGCGAACGGGCAGCCGACGTACTTCGCGTCCGACCTCGGTTATCTGCTGAGCCGCTTCGAGCAGCGGGCCTTCAACCGGGTGATCGAGGTATGGGCCTCCGACCACCACGGTTACGTCCCGCGCATGAAGTCCGCGGCCGCGGCGCTGGGGTTCGACCCGCAGAAGCTCGTGATCATCCTCCACCAGATGGTCAACCTCAAAGAAGGCGCCTCGCGCAGCGGCCAGCAGGTAAAGATGTCCAAGCGAGCGGGCCGGTTCGTGACGCTCGATGAGCTAATCGACCGTGTCGGCTCCGACGCCGTGCGCTACTTCTACCTGCTGAGGTCGCCGGACACAACGATGGAGTTCGACCTCGAGCTCGCGGTCACTCAGAGCAGCGAGAACCCGGTGTACTACGCGCAGTACGCGCACGCCCGGCTGTCCAACGTCGAGGTGGCGGCCGCGGAGCGGCATCCGCGCCTGCCTGAGGCGGCGGACGCCTCTCTGCTCGTTCATTCATGGGAGCTCGACGTGGCACGCCAGCTTGCCTTCTGGCCTGACATCGTCGAGGATGCGACCGCGCTGCTCGAGCCCCACCGCATTCCTTATTACGTGCATGACCTGGCGACCGCGGTCCATCGCTTCTATCACGCGGGGAATGCCCAGAGCGAGTACCGCGTCGTCGTCGAAGACCCGGCGCTGACACGGGCGCGGCTGGAGCTGTGCCGGGCAGCGCGTCACACTTTGAAGACCGCGCTTGACCTGATGGGTGTCAGCGCGCCAGAGCGGATGTGAGGACGTAAGGAGAAACCATTGGACGTCACCTGGCTTGGACACGGCTGCTTCAGGCTGCGCGGTCGCGGGGCGGCGGTGGTCACCGACCCCTATCCGCCCACGATCGGTCTGAAGCTCTCGCGAATGGACGCGGAGGTCGTGACGATCAGCCACGAGCACGACAACCACAACTTCACGCAGGTCGTCCGCGACGGCGCCTACGAGATTCGGGGACCCGGCGAGTACGAGGTGGCCGGCGTCAGCGTGATCGGCGTCCCGACCTACCATGACGCCGAGAAGGGCGCCAAGCACGGCCGCAACACCGTCTACCTGATCGAGATCGACGACGTGCGCGTCTGCCACCTGGGCGACCTCGGGCACAAGCTGGACGACGTCGAATCCGAGGCGGTTGCCTCGCCCGACGTGTTGCTCGTGCCGGTCGGGGGCCGGGCCACGATGACCGCGGCGCAGGCCGCGGAGGTGGTTCGCCAGCTCGAGCCGCGCTACGTCGTGCCGATGCATTACGCGATCCCAGGCTTGAAGCTCCAGCTGGACCCGATCGACCGCTTCCTCAAGGAGATGGGGGTTGCGACGTCGGAGCCCCAGCCGAAGCTCGCGGTGCAGAAATCGTCGGGGGCCGACTACGAGACCAGGGTGGTCGTCCTGGAGCCGAAAGCGGAGGTAAAGGTTTAGTCGATCCCCCTCTCCGGTAAGATTTGAAAAACCGCCCTGGAGGTCGTCTATGTCGAAGTACGTTTTCGTGACCGGGGGTGTCGTTTCCTCTCTAGGTAAGGGCATCACTGCGGCGTCGATCGGGAACATCCTGAAGGCCCGCCACCTCACCGTCTCCCTGCAGAAGCTCGACCCCTACCTCAACGTCGACCCAGGCACCATGAGCCCTTACCAGCACGGCGAGGTTTTCGTCACCGACGACGGCGCGGAAACCGACCTCGACCTCGGCCACTATGAGCGGTTCGTCGACGAGAACCTGACGGTCGCCTCCAACGTGACCACCGGGAAGATCTACCAGGACGTGATCGCCCGCGAGCGTCGCGGCGACTACCTCGGCGCCACAGTACAGGTCATCCCGCACGTCACGAACGTGATCAAGGAGAAGATTCTCCGGGCGGCCAAAGATCCGCAGGCGGACGTGGTCGTGGTCGAGGTCGGCGGGACCGTCGGAGACATCGAGAGCCTTCCGTTTCTCGAAGCGATCCGGCAGCTGAAGAACGACCTCGGCCGGCAGAACGTGTTCTACGTCCACTGCTCACTGGTCCCGGTCGTGCGCGGCCAGGAGATGAAGACGAAGCCGACGCAGCATTCGGTCCAGGCCCTGCGCGCGATCGGCATCCAGCCGGACGCAATCATCTGCCGCTCCGAGCTGGCGATCGACAACGACCTGAAGGAGAAGATCGCGCTGTTCACCGACGTGCCGCGCGAGGCGGTGGTATCGGTGCCAGACGTGCAGTCCATCTACGAAGTTCCGTTGATGCTCGAGGCTTCCGGGCTGGGCAGGGTCATGGCGAAGCACTTCGAGCTAGACGAGGCGGCGCATGTTCTCAATCTCGAACCGTGGACCCACATGGTGGACAGGATCAAGCACCCCAGGGCCTCGGTGCCGATCGCGATCGTCGGCAAGTACATCCAGCTGCCTGACGCGTACCTGAGCGTGATCGAGTCGCTGCGCCACGCCGGCATTCACCACGGCCTGGCGATCGACATTCGATGGGTCTCCTCGGAGAAGCTCGACGCGGGCGACAGCTCGCCGCTGATGGGCGTCGCCGGCATCGTCGTTCCCGGAGGGTTCGGCTACCGCGGCATCGAGGGCAAGGTCATCGCGTCGCGCTACGCGCGGCACAACCGGATCCCGTACCTCGGGCTGTGTCTGGGCATGCAGTGCGCCGTGATCGACTTCGCGCGCGAGAAGCTGGACGCGCCCGACGCCAACTCCACCGAGTTCGCCGCCTTCACCTCGACGCCGGTGATCGACCTGATGCCGGAGCAGCGCAACGTCGACCAGATGGGCGGCTCGATGCGCCTCGGCCTGTATCCGTGCAAGCTGACGCCGGGTTCGCTCGCCCAGAAGGCGTATGGGGAAGAGGTGGTCTACGAGCGCCACCGCCATCGCTTCGAGTTCAACAACGAGTACCGCGAGGTCATGAACGAGGCCGGGATGAACTTCACCGGGCTTTCCCCGAACGGGCGGCTGGTGGAGATCATCGAGCTCGCGGACCACCCGTGGTTCGTGGCAAGCCAGTTCCACCCCGAGTTCCGCTCGCGGCCGAACCGGCCGCACCCGCTGTTTCGCGATTTCGTGCGGGCGGCTTTCCTCCAGAGCGGCATAGACCAGATGGAGCTGCGTCCCGCGGAGCTTCTGGAAGAGCCCGAGAGCTAGGGAACCCATGGAGCAGTACCGAAGCCCCTCCGGCCCTTCAGGGCAACTCCCCACACGTGGCGAGGAGCATGAGCTGGCCTTGGGGCTCGTCCACGCCACCGAGGCGGCCGCGCTCACGTGCGCGGGATTCCTCGGCAAGGGCGACCCTGACCGCGTCAGCGAGGCGGCAGGCGACGCCATGCGGCGTGCCCTCGAACGCTCTGGCCCGAGCGGTACCGTCGTGCTCAGCCCTCGCCACTACGCACACCTCCCGCATGGCGCGGTGATCGGCAGCGGAGATCGCAAGGTCGACCTCGGCGTCCACCCGGTCGAAGGTGCGAGCCAGACGGCGCGCGGCCACATCAACGCGGTTTCCCTGCTCGTCGCAGTCGAGCCCGGCGGCTTTGCGCGGCTGCCCGCGGTCTCCCAGGTGGAGAAGTTCGTCGCGGGACCAGCAGCGCGCGGGGCGATCGACCTCGACGACTCGATCGCAGACAACCTCCGGCGCATCGCCTTCGCGCGAGACGTTCGGGTCCAGGACCTCACCATCGCGATCCTCGAGCGTCCGCGTCACCAGGAGCTGATCGCCGAAGTCGCCGCGGCCGGCGCCCGCATCCGAACGCTCGAAGAAGGTGACTTCGCCAGCGCGGTGATGGCGGCGCTGCCCGGCACCGGCATCGACGCGGCGATCGGGATCGGCGACCTGCACGCGACGCTCATCGCCGCCTGTGCGGTGCGCTGCCTGGGCGGCGAGTTCCTGGTCCGGCTGATGCCGCGCAACGATGAGGAGAAGAGCCTCGTCGGCGAGCAGGGCTCGCATGTCTACGGCCTCGCCGAGCTCGCGCCGGCGGCCGACGTCGCGGTGGCAATCACCGGCGTGACCGGTGGCCCGCTTCTACCGGGCGTCGGATTCGGGAGCGGCTTCGCCGAGACCTCGTCCCTGGTCATGTCGAGCCGCCATGCCACCGTCCGACGGCTGACGACCCGCCACCACGTGGCAGGCCGGCCCTCCTAGCCGAACCCGGGATTAGGCCACCCGGGTACCGGGTATCTAGAGAGAGGTAATTCATTGAGCCAGAACGACCCGTACATGCCGCCCCAGGGCGGCCAGTACATCCCACCGCCGCCCCCGTACCAGGCGACCTCGGACATCCCGCCGCAGTCGCCGTACCACTACTCGCCCGCGCCCAGGCAGAACGACCGCGGCGCGCTGGGCTGGCTGGCGTCCGGTGCGCTGGCCGTCTGGGCCGTCGTCAAGTACGGGCTCATCGTCCTCGTCAAGTTGCCCGCCGGCGCGACCATTCTTTCGCTGCTGGTCAGCTTCGGCGGCTACGCCGTGTTCTTCGGGCCCTGGTTTGCAGTTGCGCTCGTGGTGATGATCCTGGTCCACGAGATGGGCCATGTGGTCGAGATCCGGCGGCAGGGCATGCAGGCGACGGCCCCGATCTTCATTCCCTTCCTGGGGGCAGCTATCTTCCAGCGCTCCCACCCGACAGACGCGTTGAAGCAGGCCCAGGTCGGCATCGCGGGCCCGATCGCGGGCACTCTTGGCGCCACCGTCGCCTTCCTCCTCTACGGATCCACCGGCAACCCGGTCTTTCTGTCCATGGCCTGGATCGGCTTCTACATCAACCTGTTCAACCTGATCCCGCTGTGGCAGCTGGACGGGGCCTGGATCCTTGGCCCGGTCTCGCCCTGGTTCCAGGTGGCCGCCCTGGCGGTGATCGGGGTGGGCGCGCTGACCCTCCACTTCTTCCTCAGCCCCCTGCTGCTCATCTTCGCGCTGCTCGGCATCCCGACCCTGCTCGCTCGCTTCCGCGACAGGAACAACCCGTACTACACGTCGGTGCCCGCGACCGGCCGCTGGGCAGTGGGATTCGCCTGGATCGGACTCGTCGTCTATCTCGGGATCATGACGATGCAGGCCACGAACATGACCGCGGCTCTCGCTCGGTAAACTACCCCTGGAGTAAACCCTTGAAAGCACAGATTCATCCCACCTTCTACGAAGACGCGGTCGTCACCTGCGCGTGCGGAAACAGCTGGACGACAGGTTCCACGCGCAAGGAGCTCAAGACCGAGATCTGCTCCGTCTGCCACCCGTTCTTCACGGGCACGCAGCGGATCGTCGACACCGGCGGACAGGTCGAGCGGTTCCGGAAGCGGGCTGCTAAGACCCGGGCGTAGATGCCAAGCCCGGAGGTAAGCGCTCCGGAGGCCCAGGCAAAACCGAAGGCCGACCAGCCGTTTTTCTATGGCGGCCAGGCCGTCATCGAAGGCGTGATGATGCGCGGCAAGCGCCACTATGCGGTGGCCGTCCGCCTGCCGACCACGAACCCCGACACGCTCACCAGGGAGATCCTCGTCAACCGCGGTGAGCTGACAGCGCCGATCTACGTCAACCCGATCTGGAAGCTGCCGTTCGTGCGCGGCCTCGCGCTCATCGGCGAGCAGCTGCACCTGGGCATGAAGTCGCTGATCTGGTCCGCCAACGTGAACGCCGGCGCCAACAACATCGTGATCGGCAAGAAGGAGATCACCGGCTCGGTCGCCACCGCCGGCGTCTTCGCGCTGGTGCTGTTCATCGGTCTGCCTCTGCTCCTGGCCAACTTCGCAGTCCATCGCACAGGGAGCTTCGCGTTCGTCCTGGTCGAGGGGTTGATCCGCGTCGGCCTGGTGCTCGGCTACCTCGCCGCGATCTCGCTCCTGCCGGACGTGCGGCGCGTCTTCCAGTACCACGGCGCGGAGCACAAGACGATCAACGCGTTCGAATCGGGGTGGACTCTCGACGTTCCGTCGGTCCGCCGCGCGAGCACCTTGCATCCTCGCTGCGGGACCGGATTTCTGCTCGTCGTGCTCGTTGTGAGCGTCATCGTGTTCAGCGTCGTGGCCCTGTTCCATCCCAACCTGTTCTGGCTGGTCGCGAGCCGGATCCTCGCCATCCCGCTCATCGCGGGAGCCGGCTTCGAGCTGATCCGCTTCATGGCCCGGCACCGCTACAACCCGGTCGTTCGGGTCGCGCTGCTGCCGGTGCTGGGCACGCAGAAGTTCACCACGCGCGAACCCTCCGACGACATGCTCGAGGTCGCGATCGTCGCCTTCAACAGCGCGCGCCAGGGTGAGGAGGAAAGCACCGGAGCCGCCGCATGATCGACCGACTCGAAGCGATCGCCCGCCGCTATCGGGAAATCGAAAACGAGATGTCCAGGCCAGAGGTGGCCTCTGACCACGAGAAGGTCACGCGCCTCGCACGCGAGCTGCGCACGCTGCGCGACACGGTCAAGACCTATGACGCGTACCGCAAGGTGCGCCACGAGATGGAATCAGCGCGCGAGATGGCGCGCCACGAAAAAGATGCCGAGATGCAGGAATATCTGCGCTCGGAAGAGCGGCGCGCGGCTGAGCAGGTGAACAGGCTCGACGAAAAGCTGAAGGTCTTGCTGCTGCCGAAGGACCCGAACGACGACCGCGATGTGGTGGTCGAGATCCAGGGCGCGGAGGGGGGTGACGAGGCAGCCCTGTTCGCGGCCGACCTCTTCCGCATGTACACGCGGTGGGCGGAGAAGAAGGGCTGGAAGGTCGAGGTCGTGGACGCATCGCCGACCGGTATCGGCGGCTACGACAAGATCGAGTTCGAGGTGCACGGTCATGGCGCGTACTCCCAGCTCAAGTACGAAGGCGGCGTGCACCGCGTCCAGCGCGTGCCGAAAACCGAGGCTCAGGGACGCATCCACACGTCAGCCGCGACAGTCGCGGTGCTGCCTGAGGCAGATCCAGTGGAAGTCGAGCTGAAGCCGGAGGACCTGGAGATCAAGGCTTCCACGTCGACCGGGCCTGGTGGGCAGAGCGTCAACACCACCTATTCGGCAATCCGCATCGTCCACAAGCCGACCGGCGTCGCGGTCAGCATCCAGGACGAGAAGTCGCAGCTGCAGAACCGGGAGAAAGCCTTGCGTGTCCTGCGGGCGCGGCTCTATGAGATGAAGCTCGCGGAGCAGCAAGAGAAGATCGGCGCGCAGCGCCGCGGCATGGTCCGCAGCGGCAACCGGTCGGAAAAGATCCGGACCTACAACTTCAAGGACAACCGGGTCACCGACCATCGGATCAACCTGACCCTGCACAAGCTCGACCGCGTCATGCAGGGAGACCTGGACGACCTGGTCAACGCGCTCATCGCGGCGGAGCGGGCGGCGCAGCTCAACGGCGGTTCTGAAACGTCGGGGTGACGATCGTCGAGGTCCTCAAGCTCTCCGCCGACTATCTCCAGAAGCACGGCTCTGATTCCTCGCGCCTCGACGCCGAGCTCCTGCTCGCCCACGCGCTTGGGTTGCGAAGGCTCGACCTCTACCTGAAGTTCGATCGCACGCTGTCCGAACAAGACTTGAGCGCCTACCGAGCCCTGGTTGCGCAGCGAGCCAAGGGTGAGCCGGTGGCGTACCTGGTGGGGCACAAAGAGTTCATGGGCCTGGAATTCGTTGTGACTCGGGACGTGCTCGTGCCCAACCCCGACACCGAGGTGCTCGTGCAGCGCGCGGTCGCGATCGCTCGTGGGACTGCCGACCCGGTGCGCGTCGCCGATGTGGGCACCGGTAGCGGCTGCATCGCCATCGCCGTCGCCCACTACGCGCCGAACACGGAGGTGTGGGCGTCCGACGTCAGCCGCGAGGCGCTGGAGGTCGCGGCGCGCAACGTCGCCAAGTACCGGCTCGAGGGCCGCGTTCACCTCGAGTGCGGTGACCTGATGCATCCGCTGGCCGGCGAATTCGACCTCGTGTGCGCCAATCTTCCTTACGTGGCCGCCGACGCTGCGCTGCCCGCCGAGGTCACCGCCCAGCCGGCGCGAGCCCTGTACGCGGAGGAGGGCGGCGCGGCACTGGTGACCCGCCTGCTCGATGAGGTTCCGGCGCGCCTCAAACCCGGCGGCCGGGTGCTGGCCGAGCTCGACCCGTCGATCGTCTCGGTGCTGACAGATTCGGCGGGCCGGAACTTCAATCGGCACCAGGTGCACCGCGATGCCGGCGGACACGAACGGGTTCTCGAAGCTTGGTCCTGAAGCCGACTCAGGCTGGACTGCTGCGGGCCGCCCAGCTGCTGCGCGGTGGCGCGGTCGTCGCATTTCCGACGGACACCGTCTACGGCCTGGGCGCAAGCGCGGACGACGAGGTCGCGCAGAAGCGCGTCTTCCAGATCAAGGGCCGGCCAGTCGGGCTGCCGCTGATCCTCATGGTCGCGGCGGAATCGCAGCTCGAGAACTACGTGCACGTCGACTCGCGCAGCGAAGCGATGATGCGGCGCTGGTGGCCGGGGCCGCTGACACTCGTCCTCTACGCGAAGGGAGGGGGCACCCTCGGCGTGCGGATACCGAAGCACAAGGTCGCGCTCGGCCTTCTTCGAGCAGCGGGACCGTTGATGACGACGAGCGCAAACCTCCACGGCCGCGAGCCGGCGATGAGCGCCGGCGACGCAGGCGCGCTCCCCGGCGTGATGGCCGTGATCGACGGCGGCACGGCTCCGGGTGGAACTGCGTCGACGGTGCTCGACCTCACCGGGCCGGAACCGCACGTGCTGCGCGAGGGTGCGATTCCGACCCCGGAGCTCCTCGGGCCCCCGGGTCCACGCTCGGGCTAGGATTCGGGCGTGACGGCGAACATCACCACGATGACGTTTCGCGCCCTCGACAAAGAGGACCCGGACGTCGCGAACCTGATCCGCGCCGAGTTCAAACGCCAGTCGGAGACCCTCGAGCTGATCGCCTCCGAAAACCTGACGAGCCCCGCGATCCTCGAGGCACTCGGCACGCTGCTGACGAACAAATACGCGGAGGGCTATCCAGGCCGGCGCTACTACGGCGGCACCGGCGAGGTCATCGACAAGATCGAGACGCTCGCCGTCGATCGTGCGAAGGAGCTTTTCGGCGCGGACTACGTCAACGTGCAGCCGCACTCAGGGTCTCAGGCGAACGCGGCCGTCTACATGGCGGTGTGTCAGCCGGGCGACCGGGTGATGGGCATGGACCTTTCCGCCGGCGGCCACCTCACCCACGGAAGCCCGGCCAACTTCAGCGGCAAGCTGTATGAGATCCACCCTTACGGGGTCGACCGCGAAACCGAGCGGATCGACTACGACGCGATGGAAAAGCTCGCCGAGCAGGTGCGGCCGAAGATGATCATTGGCGGCTTCTCCGCCTATTCGCGGATCGTGGACTGGAAGCGCATGCGCCAGATCGCCGACTCCGTCGGCGCGACCTTCTTCGTCGACATGGCGCACGTCGCGGGCCTGGTCGCCGGAGGCGTGTACCCCTCGCCGATCCCGCACGCCGACATCACGAGCACCACGACGCAGAAAACGCTCCGTGGCGCGTGGGGCGCGATCATCCTCTGCCGCGCGGACTGGCAGAAGGCGATCGACTCGGCCGTTTTCCCAGGCATCCAGGGGGGCCCGTTGATGCATGCAATCGCGGCCAAGGCGGTGTGCTTCGGCGAGGCGCTCAAGCCCGACTTCAAGCAGTACGCCAAACAGGTCGTCGTCAACGCAAAGGCGATGTCGAACAGGCTGCTCGAGCGTGGCATGCGCCTGGTCAGCGGCGGGACCGACAACCACCTGATGCTCATCGACCTTCGCCCGCAGAAACGGACCGGCAAGCAGGTGCAGGACATCGCGGACACCGTCGGCATCACCCTCAACCGCAACTCGATTCCTTTCGACGATGCCTCGAAGTTCAACCCCAGCGGGGTGCGCGTGGGGACTCCGCTCGTGACGACGCGGGGCATGCAGGAGGCGGAGATGGTCGTGATCGCGGACTGCATCGCCGACCTGGTCGAGCGGATCGACGACCCCGCGACCCTCGACGCGGTCCACGAGCGCGCGCTCGAGCTATGCCGTAGGTTCCCGATCCCCTACGCGTTTGACTGATCGCCAAACCCCGGATAGTCCGGACTTTCGCGGTTCGTCGCGAGGTGGAAGCCCGGATCGTCCGGACTATCCGACACTATGGCGTCGGGCTTGACTGACTTCTTCAGCGACCAGGCCCTCGCCAGCCTGACCGACCACCTGCTGCCCGGCCTCTGGCCGTTCCTGGTGGCGATGGTCGGGTGCGTGGTCGCCGTGCCGCTGGCGATCTACCTCTCCCGCCGCTTCGGCTGGATCGCCCAGCCCGGCGGCCGCCACGCGCACAGCAAGCCGACGCCGATGCTCGGTGGCCTGGCGATGTACGCCGGCTTCGCCCTCGCCGTCGCGATCTTCCTGCCCGGCTACGGCGCGACACCGGGCGTGCTGATCGTGTCGGGCCTCGCGATGGCGGCGCTGGCGGTCGACGACCGATGGCCCATGCACCCGCTCGTCAAGCTGGCGGTCCAATTCGCGCTGGCCCTGGTCGCCGTGGTCATCTTCAAGGTCCAGATCGGGTGGTTCAGCCTGCCAGGCGGCCACCTCGTCTACCTCATGCTGCTCGAGGCGCCGGTGAGCACCTTCTGGCTGCTGGGAATGATGAACACCGTCAACTTTCTCGACGGCGCGGACGGGCTGGCCGCCGGGGTGATCGCGATCGTGGCGCTGATCCTGATGCTTGCGGCTGGCCAGCTCCAGCAGCTCGAGGTCTTGAAGCTCAGCGGCGCGCTCGCCGGGTGCTGCGTCGGGTTCCTGCTGTTCAACTTTCCGCCGGCGCGCATCTTCATGGGCGACTCGGGAGCGCATTTCCTCGGCGTGGCGCTCGGCATGATCTCGATCCTGGGCGTCGCCAAGGTCGCCGTCGCGTTCGCCCTCGCCGCGCCGGTGCTTGCCCTCGCCCTTCCGATCGCCGACACAGGCTGGGCGATCCTCCGGAGGCGCATGCAGGGCTCCTCGGTGGCGGCGCCGGACCGCCTGCACCTGCACCACCGGTTGCAGTCGTTCGGCCTCGACCCGCGCCAGACGTGTTACGTCTTCTACGCGGCGAGCGCGCTGCTCGGCGCGCTCGGACTCACCCTGTTCGGTCACGGCCGCATCCTCGCGGTGGTCCTCGTGGCCGCCACCATCCTCACGTCGACGGTCGTCGCCGACCTGCTCCTTCACGCCGGGTGGCGCGTGCCCGCACCATGGCTCCGCCGCCTCCTGGGCTCTCCCAGTTCCCGCTAGGATTTATCGCGGATGGCGTCCAGCCCTGGTCAGGGGCCTTCAGGCGCCGAGCTGATGGGACTCGGCGCAGTCCTGGCTCTCGCCGTGGTAGCGCCGATGGTGCTGGGCATCGTCCTCGATGCCGTTTTCCACGCCTCCCCGGTTTTCCTGTTCGCGGGCTTGTTGGTGGGGATTGGCGTGTCCGTCTGGGTCGTGTATGTGAGGTACGTCAAGCGGTACTGGTGAAAGGGCTTACCGGCAAGGTCGTCGTCGGGTGTGTCGTCGCAGCGGCGCTGGCGCTGGTCGTGCTGTCGATGGCAGGCAATGTTCGAGCCGGGGCTGCGGTCGCCCTCGGCCTTCTGCTCGGCTCGGTCAATGGAGCGCTCGCCGAACGGGCTCTTGGCGCCGGGGTCAGCCTTCGGATGTCCAGCCTGCCGCGATTGGGTGTCCTGTCGGCCGTGGCCGTGGTCTCCGGGCTCCTCATCGGTGTCGCGTACGCCTGGATCGTCGTCCTTGGGGTCGCCGGGGCGCAGCTGGTCCTCGTCGCCGTTGCCACGAGGTCTCTGTACAACCGATGAGGATTCTCCTCGCGGATCAACCGCCGGTGACGCATCCGACGGTCAGTCTTGGATGTGGCAACTGGTGCACGTTCAACTACGACAGCCTCATCTCCAGCGCACTTGCCATCGTCGTGACGGTGATTGCTGCAGTCCTCATTGCGCGTTCGATGAACAGTGACCGCCCGAACCGGATCCAGGCCCTGGCCGAATGGGCCTTTTCGTACGTCAGATCCACCAGCCGAGAGAACGCGCCGGACGCGTCCAGCTTTGTCGTGCCGCTTGCGGCGACGATTGGCTTCTATATCCTCGTTGCGAACTACCTCGACTTCCTGCCGATAACGCTGATCCCGAACGTTCATCCCGCCAACACAGACGTCAACCAGACGGCTGCGATGGCGGTGGTCGTCTTCGTGCTCCTGCACTGGTACAACATCCGACTACGCGGCTTTCGCGGCTACCTGCTCTACTACACGAGACCGCACGAGCTGCCGGTGTGGGCGCGCGCCCTGTTCGTGCCACTCAACATCATCGAGGAGGTCGTCAAGCCGATCACGCTGGCTCTTCGTCTCTTCGGCAACCTGCTTGCGGGCCTGCTCATGATCTTCGTCATCGGTCTTCTGCTACCCGGGCCGATCGCCAGCGTTGCTCTCGCCGTCTGGAAGTTGTTCGACGTCCTGTTCATCGGTCTGATTCAAGCGTTCATCTTCATGCTTCTCACCCTCGTCTACTTTGGCCTGGCCCGCGAGGGCTTCGAGCAAGAGCACTCACACTAAGGAGGGAGTGATGGATCACCTAGGAGCGGCAATGATCGCCTTCGGCCTGGCGCTCGGAGGTGGCGCGATCGGCGCCGCCATCGGCGACGGTCTCGCAGGCAATGCGACGATCAATGGAGTCGCCCGGCAGCCCGAAGCACGAGGTCAGCTGCAGGGCATCATGTTCATCATCATCGGCCTGGTCGAAGGCATGTACTTCATCAACCTGGCCTTCGGCGCGCTGTTCGTGTTCTCCCTGGGCGCCAAGTGACCCACGCCGCCCTGTTTCTCGACGCCGGGCCGCTGACCCTCAACGGCACGTTCATCGTCGAGACGGTCGGGTTCCTGTTGATGCTGCTGTTCCTGGCCAGGGTGCCGCTGCCCTTCCTCGGGATTCCAAAACCCGTCTTTCCCTGGATCATCTCGATCGCGGAAGCGCGCCAGCGCGAAATCACGGCCAAGCTCGACGAGGCCGAAAAGGCGCGTGCCGAGGCGGAGGCGCGCCTCAAGGAAGCGGACGCCAAGCTGGCGGACGCGCGCAAGACAGCCGAGACGGTGATCGAGGGAGCCAACCGCTCCGGAGAGCAGCTGCGTCAGGAGCTTCGGGACAAGGCTGAAGCGGAGTACCAGCGAATCCTCCAGAACGCCACCAAGGACATCGAGGCGGAGCGCGAGCGCGCGCTGCAGTCGGCGCGCAACGAGGTCGCGGGCATGGTCGTCGCAGCGACCGAGAAGGTCATCGGCGAGACGCTCGACGAGCCCAGGCACCGTCAGCTGATCGAGCGCGCCATCCAGGAGGTCGCGAGTGGCGACGGCCGCGGCTAAGCGTTACGCGAGGGCGGTGTTCGAGCTGGCCCAGCAGGATGGGCAGCTCGAGCAGTGGGCGCGGCGGCTCGAACGCGTCCGCGAGCTCCTCTCCGACCCGAACGTGGCCGCGGTGCTGCGCAACCCGACGATCGACCGCCGGCACCGGGAGGCATTCGTCGTGGACGTCCCCGGGCTCGACGGCGAGGCGACGAACCTGGCGCGGCTTCTCGTCGAGTCCGGCCGGATCGACGAGGCGGCCGCGATCGAGGATGAGTTTCAGCGCCTCGCCGATGACGCAGCGGGCCGAGTCCGAGCCACCGCCACCACGGCGATCGAGCTTGGGAGCCGTGATCGCGAACGAGTCGCCGAGCAGCTGTCCAGGGAGCTGAAGCAAGACGTCCGGCTCACAGTCGTGGTCGACCCTCGGGTCATCGGCGGGATGAGATTGCAGTACGGCGACCACGTCGTGGATGCGACGGTCGCCGCGAGGTTGGAGCAGCTGCGACGCCGCCTGGCGGCCACGTAGTCTTCGAGGAGAACGAACTTGAGCATCAGCACGAAAGAGATCTCGGACGTCATCAAAGAACGGCTCAAGGATTTCGACGCGAGCCTGGTCTCGGCTGACGTCGGCCGGATCGTGGCCGTCGGCGACGGCATCGCGCAGATCTATGGCCTCCAGAACGCGATGGCCGGCGAGCTGCTCGAGTTCCCTCACGAGACCTACGGACTCGCGCTGAACCTCGAAGAAGACCAGGTGCGCTCGGTCATCCTCGGTGAGTTCGGCCACCTGCACGAGGGCGACGAGGTCCGCACCACGGGACGGCTCCTCGAGGTTCCCGTGGGCGACGAGCTCCTCGGTCGAATCGTCAGCCCTCTGGGCGTGCCGCTCGACGACAAGGGCCCGATCAAGACTAAAAAGACGCTTCCTGTCGAGAAGATCGCGCCGGGCGTGATCACCCGCAAGCGAGTCGACAGTCCCGTTCAGACCGGCATCAAGGCGATAGACGCCATGATCCCGATCGGACGTGGCCAGCGCGAGCTGATCATCGGTGACCGCTTCACAGGCAAGACGACGGTGCTGATCGACACGATCATCAACCAGAAAGGGAAGGACCTGTTCTGCATCTACGTCGCCATCGGGCAGAACGCCGCGTCGATCGCCCGCGTCGCCGCGACCCTGGAAGAGAACGGTGCGATGGACTACACGATCATCGTCGCCGCGTCGGCCGCCGACCCGGCCTCGCTCCAGTACATCGCTCCTTACGCCGGATGCGCGATGGGCGAGTACTTCATGGAGCAGGGCAAGGAAGCGCTGTGCTGCTACGACGACCTGACCAAGCAGGCGTGGGCCTACCGCCAGCTCTCCGCGACGCTGCGGCGCCCGCCGGGCCGCGAAGCGTACCCGGGCGACGTGTTCTACTTGCACTCGCGATTGCTCGAGCGCGCGGCGAAGCTGAATGCGGCGCATGGTGGGGGCTCGCTCACCGCGCTGCCCGTGATCGAGACGCAGGCCAACGACGTGTCCGCGTTCATCCCGACCAACGTCATCTCCATCACGGACGGCCAGATCTACCTGCAGTCGGACCTGTTCAACGCCGGCCAGAGGCCGGCGCTCAACGTCGGCATCAGCGTGTCTCGCGTCGGCGGCGACGCCCAGACGAAGGCCATGCGCCAGGTCTCGGGCAAGCTGCGCCTCGATCTCGCCCAGTACCGCGAGCTGGCGGCGTTCGCCCAGTTCGCCTCCGACCTCGACACGGCGACTCGAAACCAGCTCGAGCGCGGCTCGCGCCTCACTGAGCTTCTGAAGCAGGACAAGTACCAGCCGGTGCCGCTTGCGGAGCAGGTCGCGGTGCTGTACGCCGGCACGCAGGGCCACCTGGACAAGGTGGCGGTGAACCGCGTGCTCGAATGGGGCGGAGGCTTCATCCGCTTCTTGAAGAGCGATCGTCCCGGCCTGCTCGACGAGATCGACCAGAAGAAGGCGCTCGACGACGGGCTCTTCGCTCGGCTCAACGCGGCGATCTCGACGTTCAACCACCAGTTCGGTGTGGAGGGCTACGAGGACCAGCCAGACCCCGTCGCACAGCCTGTCGCACAGAAGGGATAGCGAGTGCCTGCTTTCAGGGACATCGTCCGCCGCATCGACTCGATCAAGAACACGCAGAAGATCACCAAGGCGATGCAGGTGGTGGCCGCCACCCGGCTGCGCCGCGCCCAGGCCGCGGTCCAGGCCACGCGCCCCTACGCGGACAAGATGATCGAGGTGCTGCAGACGGTCGGCGAGCGGGCGACGGAGTACAAGCATCCCTTCCTCGTCCGCCGCGAGGGAGGCCGCGCGGTGATGATCCTCGTGACCACCGACAAAGGCCTCAGCGGCGCGATCAACGTCAACAACATCCGCGCCGCCACCCGCTACATGAACCAGAACTACCCGACTCGTCAACAGTACGTGACGCTGGGCCGCAAGGGCCGCGACTTCCTACTTCGATTCGGCCGCGACGTCATCGCCGAGGTCAGCAACCTACCCGACCGGCCGAGCCCGGGTCAGGTGCTGCCCGCGGTGACGGTCGCTTTGGAGGAGTACACAAGAGGCAACACCGACGCCGTGCTGCTCTGCTACGCGAAGTGGATCTCGACCCTCAAGCAGGAGCCGACGATCCGGGTTCTGATCCCTTCCGAGATACCCAAGCGCGAGGAGGGCCGGCAGGGTCCACAGGCCGACTACATCTACGAGCCCGAGCCCGAGGCGGTGCTCGACGGTTTGCTTCCGCGCTACGTCGAGACGCAGGTCTTCCAGGCGGTGCTTGAGAACAAGGCGAGCGAGTACTCGGCCAAGATGATCGCGATGCAGAATGCGACCAAAGCCGCCGGCGACCTGATCGACTCGCTAACCCTTTTCGCGAACAAGGTCCGGCAAGCAGGGATCACGACCGAGCTGATGGAGATCGTGAGCGGCTCCGCGGCAGTGAGCGGCTCGAGCTGAGGAAGGAGTTCTAGATGGCGAAGACGAAAGCGAAGCCGGAGAAGAAGACAAAGACACCGTCCCGTGTCGGCCGCATCCACCAGGTCATCGGGGCGGTGGTCGACGTCGAGTTCGACGCGGGAGCGCAGCCAGAGCTATTCGAGGCGCTGGAGGTCAAGTCCGGGGACGGGCGCAACGTCGTGCTCGAGGTCGAGTCGGACATCGGCGACAACGTCGTGCGCTGTATCGCAATGGACTCGACCGACGGGTTCCACAGGGGCGACCCGGTAACCGCCACCGGTGCTCCGATCTCGGTGCCGGTCGGCGTCGAGACCCTCGGACGCATGTTCAACGTGATCGGCAAGGCGATCGACGACGAGCCCGCTCCCGAGGGCACGACGAGGTGGCCGATCCACCGGGCGGCGCCCCCAATCTCGGAGCAGCAGGCCAAGGTCGAGATCCTGGAGACGGGCATCAAGGTCATCGACCTGATCTGCACGTTCGCAAAAGGATCCAAGATCGGGCTGTTCGGCGGCGCCGGAACCGGCAAGACGGTCATCGTGCAGGAGCTCATCCGCAACATCGCCTACCAGCACAAGGGCCGCTCCGTCTTCGCCGGAGTGGGGGAGCGGACCCGCGAGGGCAACGACATGTACGTCGAGATGCAGGACGCCGGCGTCCTGCCGCAGACCGCCCTGGTGTTCGGCCAGATGAACGAACCGCCGGGCGCGCGGGCCCGGGTGGGATTGACCGGCTTGACGATGGCCGAATACTTCCGCGACGAAGAGGGTGCGGACGTCCTCCTCTTCGTCGACAACATCTTCCGTTACCTGCTCGCCGGCTCTGAGGTGTCGGCGCTGCTCGGCCGCATGCCGTCGGCAGTCGGCTATCAGCCGACGCTGGCGTCGGAGATGGGTGAGCTTCAGGAACGCATCACCTCGACGCGCAAGGGATCGATCACGTCGGTGCAGGCGGTCTACGTCCCGGCGGACGACTACACCGACCCGGCCATCCAGACCGTGTTCGCCCACCTCGGCGCGACGCTGCGGCTCGAGCGGTCGCTCGTCGAGATCGGGATCTACCCCGCGGTCGACCCGTTGGGATCGTCGAGCCGGTTCGTCGAGCCGGCGATCGTCGGCCAGGACCACTACGACGCGGCCCAGGGCGTGAAGAAGATCATGCAGCGCTACAAGGACCTGCAGGACATCATCGCGATCCTAGGCATGGAGGAGCTGTCGGAGGACGACAAGCAAGCCGTGTCGCGGGCGCGCAAGGTCCAGCGATTCCTCTCCCAGCCTTTCAGCGTTGCGCAGAGGTTCACAGGACGCGAAGGCAAGTACGTGTCACGCAGCGAGACCGTCCGTGGATTCAAAGAGATCCTCGAGGGCAAGCACGACGACCTTCCTGAGCAGGCTTTCTACATGGTGGGCACGATCGATGAGGCCCGCGAGCAGGGCGAGTCGATGAAGAAGAAGGAGGCCAACTAGTTGCCGGTCCCACTCCGGGTCGTGAGCGTCGAACGAAGCCTCTTCGAGGGTGACGTCGACTTCATCGTCGCCAACGGCATCGACGGCGAGCTTGGCATCCTGCCCCACCACGCGCCGCTCATGACCATCCTCAAGCCGGGTGCGCTGAAGATCACGCAGGGCGGCCAGGAGCAATTGCTCTTCGTCGGCGGTGGCTTCCTCGAGGTGCTGCCGGACCGGGTGACGGTGCTCGCCGACGTGGCGGAGCGCGCGGACGAGATCTCGATCGACCAGGCCGAGCAGGCCCGGCACCGCGCCCAGGAAAGGTTGAAGGGGACGCTGACGGCGGCGGAAGAGACCGAGTTCCAGAACGCGCTGGCGATGGCCGAAGCGCGCCTGCGACTCGCCAGGTCCCGGCGCGGATAACAAGAGTCCCCGCGCGGGTTACGTTTATCGGTCGATGAAGGGCGATCCCGGCTCGCGCGACCGCGCGCTCCGCATCACAGGTGGTGCACAGCTGGCAGGAGACATCTGCGTCAGCGGCTCCAAGAACGCGGCCTTGCCGGAGATGGCCGCCGCGCTTCTGACCACCGAGCGAGTGACGCTGCACAACGTGCCGCGCGTGACCGACTCGACCGTGATGGCCGAGATTCTGACGGAGCTCGGCGGGCAGTCTGTGGGCGACGGCACCGTCATGCTCGATACCAGCGCCGTGGTCCGCAGCGACGTACCCGACCACCTTGGGCGCCGCATGCGGGCGACGATCGTGCTGCTGGGCGCCCTGCTCGCTCGGTTTGGAAGGGCGCGTGTGCCGCGGCCCGGGGGCGATGACATCGGGGCGAGGCGCGTGGAGCAGCACCTGCGCGGCCTGCGCCAGATGGGCGCGCACGTCAGCGAGACGAAGGACGAGATCATCGCGACAGCCGACCGCCTGAGCGGCGGCCGCATCGTGTTCGACCTGCCGACCGTGACGGGGACCGAGAACATCCTTCTCGCCGCTGTCACGGCCAAGGGCCGGACTGAGATATTCAACGCCGCGCGCGAGCCGCACGTCCAGGATCTGTGCCACCTCCTCGTCAAGATGGGCGCGCGCATCGAGGGCGTCGGGACCGAGCGCCTCATCGTCGACGGGATCAGCGAGCTGCGCGGAGCCGAGCACACCGTGATCGCCGACTACCTGGAAGCCGGGACGTACGCCATCGCGGTTGCCGCCGCGGGCGGAATGCTGCGGATCCAGTGCAGCCGGCCAGAGGACCTGCAGGTGCTGCTGCTGAAGCTGGAGCAGGCGGGCGCGCAGGTCGAGGCGGGCGACGGATGGTTTCGAGTGAGTCGCTCACATCGAGCCCCGGTACGCCCGATCGACATGTCAACCTGGACATTTCCTGGTTTTCCGACCGACCTCCAGGCCCAGTACATGGCGCTGATGACGCAGGCCGATGGCGAGAGCGTCATCTCCGAGTACGTGCACGAGAACCGCTTTCAGCACGTGCGCGAGCTGGCCAAGATGGGCGCGGGCATCACGGTCGAAGGGCGGCTCCATGCGATCGTGCACGGTCCATGCCGGCTGCACGGCACCGAGGTCGCCATTCCCGACATTCGCTCAGGCGCTGCCCTGGTCATCGCGGCGCTGTGCGCGGAGGGGGACAGCCTGCTGCGCAACGCATGGCATGTGGAGAGGGGCTACGAGGACATGGTGGGCAAGCTCGCGTCCGTCGGCGCCCGGATCAAGAGCGTGAGCGTGGAATCCGAACCGCCCGACTCAAATCACCTCTACGAATAGGTGTCGATCCTCTCCAAGAAGATCGGGATCGACCTTGGCACGTCGACTGTGCTCATCTACGTCAAGGGCGAGGGCATCGTGGTCAACGAGCCATCCTTGGTCGCGGTCAACCGCGACGGGACGCGCATCCTCGCGGTCGGCAGGCAGGCCTTCGAGATGGTCGGCCGCGCGCCGGAGTCGATCCAGATCGTCCGTCCGATGCGCGAAGGCGTGATCGCCGACTTCGTGGTGACCGAAGGCATGCTGCATCACCTCATCGGCAAGGTGCAAGGCCGCCAGCGGCTGTTCAAGCCCGAGATCATGATCTGCGTGCCGTCCGGCGTCACCTCCGTCGAACGGCGCGCCGTCACCGAGGCTGCGATCTCCGCCGGCGCGCGCCAGGCCTGGCTGATCGACGAGCCGCTCGCCGCCGCGATCGGCGCCGGCCTCCCGATCGCCGAGCCGAGGGGCAACGCGATCTGCGACATCGGCGGTGGCACGACCGAGATCGCGGTCATCTCGCTGTCCGGAATGGTGGTCGCCCACTCCATCCGCGTTGGCGGCAACCGGATCGACGACGCGATCGCGGCTTACCTGAAACGAAAGCACAACCTGCTGATCGGCGAGCGCACCGCCGAGGAGGCGAAGATCGCCGTCGGGGCCGCGGTATCGATGAAGCAGCCGCTGTTCACCGACGTGCGCGGTCGCGACCTGGTCACGGGGCTGCCCAAGCACGTCGAGGTGTCTTCGAACGACATCGTCGAGGCCATCCAGGAGCCGCTGCGCCTGATCGTCGGCGCGGTGCGCGATGTGCTGGAGGAGACTCCGCCCGAGCTCGCGGCGGACATTTTCGATCGCGGCATCGTGCTGACGGGGGGCGGCGCGCAGCTGCGAGGGCTCGACCGCTACATCTCGATGCACACGGGGATTCCGGCGGTGGTGGCGGACGAGCCGCAGACCATCGTCGTGCGCGGCACGGGCCTGGCGCTCGAGAACTTCGAGGTCTTGAAACGGAATCAGTCGTATCTACGCTGAGGTGATCCAGACCTCCCCATCCGGCGCTGCGCGCCACCTTCCGCGCTAGCAGGCAAGTGACCAGCCTGGATGTCGTCGTCGACGGGTCGGGGCTCGAGCGGCCCCGCGCCGGGGTCGGCGTGTACACGGCGCAAATCCTGCACGCGATGGCGGTCGACCGGCCGGACTGCAGGTTCACGGTCTTCGGCCCGCCGGGCGGCTTCGTCCACGTGCCGGACGCCGCCTATCGCCTCCTGCCGCGAATGCGTCTGATCGGCCGTCACGTCCAGTGGCCCGCCGAGATCAGAAGGCTGCATCCTGACCTGTACTTCGGCCCCGCGGGGGCGCTGCCTCTAGGCAGCGTCGGCAGCCCGTCCGTGATCACGGTGCATGACCTCGCCATCTATCGCAACCCGAGGTGGTTCCCCGGCCGCCAGCCGCTCAGCACGCGCCTGGTCGTGCCGCGCTCGGTCCTGCGCGCGGACGTCGTGATCGCGGTCTCGGAGAACACGGCCCGCGACGTGGCGGACATATTCGGCCTCGACCGCGGCCGGATCCAGGTGGTCCCACACGGAGTGGCCCCGAGGTTCAGGCCGATGGGGGCGGAAGAGCTCGCCGATGCGCGCGCGCGACTCCAGCTACCGGAACGCTTCATCCTTTTCGTGGGTACCGTCGAGCCGCGCAAGAACCTCGAAACTCTGCTCGACGGCTGGGTCCTCATGAGGGACCGGCCGGACCTGGTGGTCGTCGGCTCGTGGGGATGGAACTACGAGCCGATCAGGGAGAAGATGGAGCGGCTCGGTCCGCGGGTGCACCACCTCGAGTCGGTCGATCCTGACGAGCTGCCCGCCATCTACAACATGGCCCGCGTGGTCGCGCACCCGGCCTGGTACGAAGGATTCGGATTACCTCCCCTCGAGGCCATGGCATCTGGCACGCCAGTTGTCGTGTCCGATCGATCCAGCCTGCCGGAGCTCGTGCAGGACGCCGGCATCATCGTCCCCGCCGGCGAGCCGGACGAATGGCGCAAGGCGCTCGAGCGTGTGGTGGGGGACACGCAGCTCGCGGCCGACCTCCGCCATCGTGGGATCCTGCGGGCGGCTCAGTTCAGCTGGGAGCGCGCGGCCCGGCTCACGTGGCGTGCGCTCGATGAGGCGGTCAAGAAACCAGCTCGTTGATCACCGCGGCGATCCCGGCCGCGGTCCTGTCCCAGGTGAACTTCGCCGCGCGCGCCGTTGCCATACGCGCGAGCTTCGTCCGCAGCGTCTCGTCGCCGATCGCCACCTCCAGGACTTTCGCCAGGTGGTCGGGGTCGGCCGAGCTGTGGAAGTACAGAGCCGCCTCGCCGCCGACCTCGGGCAGGCTGGAGGACTTCGCGGCCACGACCACCTTGCCGCGCGCCATGGCTTCGAGCACGGGGAGGCCGAAGCCCTCGTAGAGACTGGGCACGACGACCGCGGCGGCGCGCTTGTACAGGAGCTCGAGCGTCGGCTGGTCGACGCGGCCCAGCACCCGCGATTGGGTCGAGTTGCGGAGCTGCTCCGAAAGCCCCATGTCCCGCTCGGGGCCGGCGATGACGAGGGTGACACCGTCCATCCGCTCGACGGCGGCCAGCGCGGCCGCCTGGTTCTTCCGCCTCTCGACGCGTCCGACCTGCAGGACGAACGTGCCGTTCAGGCCCAGCTCGTCGAGCCGCGCCGCGGGCGCCGGCGCAGCCGACGGCGGGCTGGTTCCAAGCGGCACGACCCGCACTCGGTCGGGCGACACGCCGTAGAGCTCGACGAGGTCTTGCTTCGTCGACTCGGAGATCGCGATCAACAGCCGGCACCGCGCCACCGCCCAACGCGTGCTGAGTCGCAGGTAGGCCCGGTCGCTGAACGTGTACGCTTCGGGGTGCCGCTCGAACGCAAGGTCGTGGACCACGGTCAGAACCTGCCCAGGCCACGCGAACGGCACGACGTGGCCCGGCACGAATAGGAGGTCGGGACGCTCGCCCGCGAGAGCAATCGGCAGGCGCACCTGCGACCACAGACGCCGGAATGGCAGGACCATCACGTCGACGCCAAGGCCGGCCCTGGGCCGGGAGGCGAAGAAACGCCACCGCAGGTCGGGCGCCGAGGCGGGGAGGCGCGAGCACACCTCCCGCGTGAAGGTTTCCGTACCCGTAACCACCTCTCGTGTTGCGGGGTTGATATCCACTGCGATGGTGGATTGCTTTGATCGC